>ENA-UPXM01000015-UPXM01000015.1-activated-sludge-metagenome-genome-assembly--contig:-NODE-15-length-212428-cov-27.720440_pt1 | contig 212428 bp, 177 predicted proteins | sample MGYA00238178_ERZ772708 | MGnify/ENA primary metagenome ERZ772708 (study PRJEB29002, sample SAMN05720212) | activated sludge metagenome | isolation source: anaerobic digester from wastewater...
CGCTTTGCCCCATAAATCCGCCTCGCCCCGCTCTGATGAAATATTCGGGCTAACGGAGCGGGGCCGCCGCTTTGGCGGTTGCCAGGCTGTTCGGTTTTGCGCCAGAATTTCGGCATGCGCATTTGCTGCTTCGCTCTCGTTCTCGGATTGTTCGGCACCGCTTTGGCGCAGTCCCACTCCAACGCGATTTCCGCCGCTGACGTGCGGGGGGCGGAGGCGTTAATCGGTCTGGATTTTTCGGACGCCAAAATCGAACTGCTGCGTCCCGGACTGGGCAAACAGCGCGAACATTACGAGGTGATGCGGCAGTGGCCGCTTTCCAACGGCGTGCCGCCGGCGTTGCAGTTCAATCCGCTGCCCGTCGGTTACCGGCTCGAAACGCAGCGCAAAAAATTCCGGGCGACTCCCTTGCCTCGGATCAAGTTGCCGGATAACCCGGATGCCCTCGCGTTCTATTCCATCAGTGAACTGGCGGCGCTGCTCAAATCGCGCCAGATCACGTCGGTCCAACTCACCGAGTTCTACCTGGAACGGTTGAAGCGGATCGGCCCGCAACTCGAATGTGTGGTGACGTTGACGGAAGACCTGGCGCTGGCGCAGGCGCGGCGCGCCGACCGGGAAATTGCCGCCGGCCACTGGCGCGGGCCGCTGCACGGGATTCCCTACGGCGCCAAGGACCTGTTCGCCACCAAAGGGATCGCGACCACCTGGGGCGCCGCGCCGTACACGAATCAGGTTTTTGATTTTGATGCGACGGTGATCCAGCGCCTGGAGGCTGCGGGCGCGGTATTGGTGGCCAAAACCACGCTGGGCGAACTGGCGATGGGTGAAACGTGGTTTGGCGGGATGACGCGCAATCCGTGGAATCGTCAGCAAGGTTCGAGCGGCAGTTCCGCCGGTTCGGCGGCGGGCACGGCGGCCGGTCTTTTCGCTTTTGGCCTGGGCACCGAAACCTACGGTTCGATTCTCTCGCCGGCCACCCGGTGCGGCGTCACCGGCTTGCGGCCGACTTATGGCCGCGTGAGCCGCGCCGGCGCGATGACTTTGAGCTGGAGCATGGACAAAATCGGGCCGCTTTGCCGCACGGCCGAGGATTGCGCGCTGGTGTTCCAAGCCATCCAAGGCCCGGATGGGGAAGATCCAACCGTCCTGGATGTGCCGTTCAACTACGACGCCCGGTTGGACGTGACAAAACTGCGCGTGGGTTATCTGCAAACGGTTTTTGAAACAAAGACCGGCGACGGCCGGAAAAACGATGAAGCCACGCTGGCCACGTTGCGCCAACTGGGCGTGCGCTTGCAGCCGGTGACCTTCCCGGAATATCCATTGAGCAATATCTCGTTCCTGCTTTCGACGGAGGCGGCCGCCGCCTTTGATGAGTTGACGTTGAGCGGTCAGGACGACTGGCTCAAACAACAAACGGCCGGCGACTGGCCCAACACGTTTCGCCAGCGGCGCTTTGTTCCGGCGGTCGAATATCTCCGCGCGCAGCGCATCCGCTGGTTGTTGATACAAGACATGGCCAAAGCATTCGCGCCGTTCGATGTCATCCTGGCCCCCTCGGGCGCGGGTATGACCGTGTTGTTGGGCAACCTGACCGGGCATCCCTGCGTGGTCGTGCCGAACGGTTTTTCCGCGGCGGGCGCGCCGACCAGTATTTATTTCCTGGGCAAACTGTATGGCGAAGCTGAATTGTTGGCGCTCGCGAAACGTTACCAGGACGCGACGGATCATCATCGCAAACATCCGACCCTGTGACGGTGCGGCTGGGCCACCGGCGGCTCAGCGGAGCGAGCGGTGTTCGCGCATGGGTTTATTGGGGTTGCAAGCGGAAGAACTGTTGCGGGAGCGAAGGCAGCGGCAAGGAAAGGGACCATTCGCCATCGGTCAGGGTGGGGGTGTTGGTGATGAGCTGCCAGCTGGCGGGCGTGGTTGGGTCCGGGGAACTGGCGAGTTGGCGCTGGTGGGCGTTCTGGCGCCATGAGAAATGGAGTTGATCCTTTTGCCGCCGCAGCCGTAACCGCCAGGGCGCGGTGTTGCGGAAGATCACGTTGTCGAACTGCGCGTTGGCCTGGAAGGAACGCACCCCAATCTGGCCCCGCCGATGTGTGGTATCCGTGTGGATGATTCTGGGCGTGGTCATGTCGTCCACGTAAATTGTCAATTGCGGCCCGGTCAGGACGATTTTGAGATGATACCAGGTGTTGGTCGCAATCGGCATTGCGGCGGTGGCGATTTCTTTCCAGGAATAACTCATTTTTCCCAGGAACACCGCCCCGCCGGCGCGCAGTCCGACGTAATACCCGTAAAGATCGTCCGGGCCGAGGTCATCGGGATTGGTCGCGCGCATGAGCAATCCACCGTCGCCACTGGCGGTCTGCAGCCGCACATCGGCTTCCAGGATGCCGTCGGTCCAGAAGTTGTCCCCGACCAGGGCCTTGCCGTACGTGCCGAGGTTGTTGAGTTCATAACGACCGTTGTCAAAGGCGAAGTTGGCGCCATAGCGCGTCCAGTCCAGATCAGTGCTGTCGTCAAAATTTTCCGTGAATAAATCCGGCCAGATTTTGGGCGGAGCGAGCGTACCGAAACGCAGTTTGACATTCGGCGCCACCACCATCACTGCGAGTTCGTTGGTTTGCGTGGCGTAGAGGGCGGGCCAGGAAAAATGGAAACCCAAATGCCAGGCGGGCGGGTCCAGCTTCTGCCAGGTCTCCCCGAAATCTTCACTGAAAGAAACTTGGTTTTCGCAGGAGGTGATGAAGACACGTCCGTCCGGCAGCGCCGTCACAAACGGGCCGCCGTGATGGCCGGGAATGCGGGTGCCCAATCCGCGCGGCCAGGTGACGCCGTCGGCGGAGCTTTTGGCGTACACATCCGCGTTGCCGAGACCGACGACTTCATAGACCAGCAGATATTGACCGTTGACCATGCGCGTCATTTGCGACATGCCGGGGCGCAATCCGCCGCCGCCGGGCTGGGTGACAACGCGGATTTCCGGTCCCCAACTGGCGCCGTGGTCGGAGGAAACCCGCGCCGAGATGATCTGGCTGTAGCTGGGCCATCCGATCTGATGTTTCTCGTTGGAATACGTGACGATCAACCGGTCATCTGCCAAAACCCAAAAATCAGGCTCCCACAATCCGCGGGTCCCGGCATTTTCACTGGCGTCAATGGTGCTGAGATACGTCCACTGCGCGCCGTGATCCCGACTGCGATAAACCGGCAGCCGGTAGGAACTGCCGTGGATCAGGGACCGCATGGTCAGCAGCACGTCGCCATTGGGAAGCGCCACCAGTTCGCCATTGTCCAGAGTGCGCCCGTCTTCCCGGACATCGGCGAGCAAATGCCAGGTCCGGCACGCATCCCCGCTGCGATAGATGCCGAGATACGAGTTGGTGCCGGGCGGAAAAAGCGTCGAAACACACAACCAGTGGCCGTTGGTGAGGGGAATCATGCGGCCCCAGCCGCCGCCAGTGACATTGACCGTCGCGCCCCAAGTGACGGGGCCGGACGGCCCCGCCTGTCCGACGGAAGCGGTGAGGCCCAGTCCCACGGCCAAGGCCAACATTCTTCCGCGACGACGCAGCGCCGGCGCAACCCGCTTGGCAACAGAAAAACCGCAACTTTCTTTCCCTAAAAACGATAACGACTTCGGCATCCCGGAGTTGAAGATAGCCGCGGGATCAAACGCTGATAAGCACATTGTTGGCGCGCGGGTTTATCTGTGGTGTAAGTGGAGGGACGATTGACTTTAATGCCCTGACGATGGAATGGCGGAACTCCGCTTTAACCGCGTCGGTTATGGCAATGCCGATTGAAGGCGGCTGGCGGTTGTGCCTGCGTTGCGACAAAACGGCGAACTGGTTTCTCCATTCACCGTCCCACCGCGGGTTTGGGCGTCGGTTTTCAGTCCGCCGCGCGCATTGGTGCCGCATCGCGCTCGGGGAGACAATTGGCGGATGCAAACCTTTACCTGAGCCGACGGTTCACCAGTTGGAAGAGTCATCATCATCTGCCGCGCGACCCCAGCGGGATACCTTGGCCCATTCGCGTTCGTATCCATTGCAGGTGACTTGATAGGCCGGACACATGGGACACCCATCGCCACGAAGAATCTCCACATTGGTCGTGGGCGGATAGCGTTGCATGAGTTCTTCCGCCGTGAATCGCACCTTCATCTCCCTGGCCGTAAGCCCCCGGCTGGCCAGTTCGGCAATGCCGGCGTCCCGCAGGCAAATCTCGCCCTCGACAAACAGCACCGAGTTTTCCGCGTCAATGTGATGTTGCATGGCGTCAATGTATTGCTCGGTCGCGGTGCGGAGTTGCACCTGCTCCGCAGGCGACAACGATCGCTTCTCAATCAACTGCTCGAGCTGGTTCAGGCGGACACGGAACTTCCGGTGATCATCTGTCATGACGCCAATCGGACCGCGATCGCCGGGGAGCTGGAGTTGATTGACGAGGGCGGCAAACAGCACTTCCTCTTCGCGGGCATGATGGAACTCATCGGCAATGACCCGGAAAAAGGTGACAAACCGCAGGAGGTCCTTCGGCTTTGCCTGGCCTTGGATGAGTTGATCCACTGCCGTCCGGAAGGAATCCAGCATCCGGTCAATCAAATCATGCTCCGCGCGCAAGTCTTGCAGTAATTTCATGGCGGCAACGTGACACGGGTACGGGCTGGAAGCAAACGCGGCCTCGATTTGCGCCGGCGTCAGGCGTGACGCTACTTTCAGTTCGATTGAAAACTGCTCCGTGAGCCGGGCTGCAGACGGGCATCACGCGGGCAAGCGTGCGGGTGGCGCCGGCGAATCGGTATCAACGCCAAGGCGCCAAGGCGCAAAGGAAGCCACAAACCACACCGATTGCAGCGGAATATGACATCGCTGATTTGTCTTACAAATTATTCTTGCCTTACATTCGGGCGTACGGCAGATTCTTAGCGAACGAAAGAAATGTTATGGATTCTGCCTACGTCACTTCCAAGGGCCAGTTGGTTGTTCCCGCGCGCATCCGGCGGCGGTTCGGCATCAAGCCCGGCACCCGCATCAACTTCGTGGAGGAGGGCGACCGCATCATTTTTCAGCCGGTCACCAAGGCCTACATTGATTCCTTCTGCGGCATCTTCCAATTGAAGCCCGGCGAACCGTCCGTCGTGCAGGCCCATCTGGATGACCGCCGCAAAGAGCGCGCGCGGGAGAACGCCTCATGAAAACCACGGTTCTCGACGCCTCCACCCTGCTGGCGATGTTTTTTGGCGAGCCCGGCATGGAAACAATGCGGGCGCTTTTCCACAAGGCGGCGGACGCGGATCGCGCGGCGCTCATCAGTGCTGTCAACTGGGCGGAAGTGCTCTATCGGATGGAACGGAAGCAGGGGCGGGAGGGGCTGGCAACCGCGCGCCGCTTCGAACGCACCATGCCGCTGGAAGTGGTCCCGCTCGACTGCGAGCTGGCCGAGTCCGCCGCGCATTTGAAAAACCAATATGGCCTGGGTCTGGCCGACGCTTTTGCCGCCGCACTTGCCCGAAGCAAAAAGGCCACCCTCGTCACCGCCGACCCCGAATTCAAACCGTTGGGAAAAGAGATCAAAATCAACTGGCTGAAGTAGCTGCTCTCAGAATTCTTCGAAAGCCGAAGCTCGAATCCATCCTCGCCGCCACTTTTAGTTCGATTCAAAACTGCTCCGTGAGTCCGGCTGGCAAGGCGGGCATCCTGCGGGTAACGGGTGCGGGTGGCGCCGGCGGATCCGTATCAACGCAAAGACGCCAAGGCGCAAAGGAAACGGGGAACCATGCCAAGCATGAGAATGCTTCATCATTTCTGACCTTCAAGGCGTTGAGGGGGAAGCGTTTGCATCGTTTCGGCGGTTCAACCTTGCGTCTCTGCGTCTTGGCGCCTTTGCGTTGAAAACAAAAGGCGAACGGATCGCTCCGCCCGCCTTTCGCATGTTTCAGATTTGAATTTGCTCAGTAGCGGTAGTGCTCCGGCTTGTAGGGCCCATCAATGGGCACGCCGAGGTAGTCGGCTTGTTTCTTGGTGAGCTTGGTCAGCTTCACGCCGATGCGTTCGAGGTGCAGACGAGCGACTTCTTCATCCAGTTTCTTGGGCAGCCGGTAAACCCCGATTTTGTTGGTGTGACGGTTGGCCCAGAGGTCCATCTGCGCGAGGCATTGGTTGGTGAAGCTGTTGCTCATCACAAAGCTTGGATGGCCGGTGGCGCAGCCGAGGTTCACGAGGCGGCCCTCGGCGAGCAGATAAATCGTGCGGCCGTTGGGCAGCCGGTATTGGTCATACTGCGGCTTGACGTTGATTTTCTTCACGCCTTTCCAGCGGTTCAAGCGGTCCACTTGAATCTCGTTGTCGAAGTGGCCGATGTTACACACGATGGCCTGATCCTTCATCTTGAGCATGTGGTCGGCGGTGATGACGTCGCAATTGCCGGTGGTCGTCACGTAAATATCGCCCGTGCCGAGAGTGTCTTCGAGCGTGGTGACCTCGAAGCCTTCCATCGCGGCTTGGAGCGCGTTGATGGGGTCAATCTCGGTGACGATGACGCGCGCGCCGAAGCCGCGTAACGAATGCGCGCTGCCCTTGCCGACATCGCCGTAGCCACAAACGACCGCGACCTTGCCGGCGATCATCACATCGGTGGCGCGTTTGATGCCGTCCGCGAGTGATTCGCGGCAGCCGTAAAGGTTGTCGAACTTGGATTTAGTGACGGAGTCGTTGACGTTGATGGCGGGCACGAGGAGTTTGCCCTGCTCAAGCATTTGATACAGCCGATGCACGCCGGTGGTCGTTTCTTCGGACACGCCTTTCCAGTCCTTCACGATTTCATGGAACCAACCGGGACGTTCCCGGCCCACGCGTTTGAGCAGCGCCTTGATGACGGCGACTTCGTGGTTGTCGCTGGGCGTGTTGACCCAATCGTCGCCGGCTTCCATTTGATATCCCTTGTGGAGAAGCAAGGTGGCGTCGCCGCCGTCGTCCACGATGAGTTGCGGTCCTTTGTTGCCCGGATGCGTGAGGGCGTTCAGCGTGAACTGCCAGTATTCCTCGAGCGTTTCGCCTTTGTGCGCAAACACGGCAATGCCGGCCTGGGTCATGGCGGCGGCGGCGTGGTCTTGCGTGCTGAAGATGTTGCAACTGGCCCAGCGCACGGACGCGCCGAGTTCCTTGAGTGTCTCGATGAGGATCGCCGTCTCAATGGTCATGTGCAGCGAGCCGGTGACGCGGGCGCCCTTGAGCGGCTTCCGCGGACCGTATTTCTGGCGGATGGCCATGAGCCCGGGCATTTCGTGCTCAGCGATGGCGATGGCTTTGCGCCCGAATTCGGCGAGGGAAAGATCCTTCACGGCGTAGTCGCGTTGGCGCGCGGCGTTGCCATTTGTCCGGGCCGGCGAACGGGTGATGGTCCGGCGGGAAGGGGGAAGTTTGATCGTTGCCATGTCGTTTGCGGATTCGTAATAAATGACCAATGGGCTTACAGCGCCCGTTTCAAGGCCTCAACCTTGTCGGTTTTTTCCCAAGTCAACGCCGGGTCGTTCTTGCCGAAGTGACCGTAGTTGGTGGTCCGGGCGTAAATCGGGCGGCGCAGGTTGAGTTGCGCGATGATGTCGGCCGGTTGGAAACTGAACACACGATTGACCGCGCGGAGGATTTTGGCCTCCGGCACCGTGGCGGTGCCAAACGTGTCCACATGCACGCTGACGGGATTGGGATGGCCGATGGCGTAGGCGAACTGGATTTCACATTTCGCCGCGAACCCTGCCGCCACGAGGTTTTTGGCCACCCAGCGGCCCATGTACGCGGCGCTGCGATCCACCTTGGTCGGGTCTTTGCCCGAAAACGCGCCGCCACCGTGCCGGCCCGTGCCGCCGTAACTGTCCACGATGATCTTGCGCCCGGTCAATCCGCTGTCGCCCTGCGGGCCACCGACGACAAAGCGTCCGGTGGGATTGACGAGATACTCTGTCTTGGGGGTCAGCAGTTTCTTGGGCAGCACTTTGCGGATGACGTGTTCAATGCAAAACTTTTCGATCTCAGCGTGCTCGGCGTCCGCGGTGTGTTGGGTGGAGATGACAACGTTGGCAATGGCCACGGGCTTGCCGTTTTCATAGACCACCGATACCTGGGATTTGGCGTCCGGCCGCAACCAGGCCGGCCCTTTGCCGCTCTTGCGGATCCGGGTGAGCTCCCGTCCCAGCCGGTGGGCGAACATGATCGGCGCCGGCATGAGTTCCGGGGTTTCGTTGCAGGCGTAACCGAACATCAAGCCCTGGTCGCCGGCGCCCTGTTTCGCGGTCTTTTTGCCTTTGGCCTTGCGCGCATCCACGCCCTGGGCGATGTCCGGGGATTGCGTGGTCACCATCACATTGACGAACACCTTGTCGGCGTGGAACACGTCGTCGTCGTTCACGTAGCCGATGTCGCGGATGGCCTGCCGGGCAATTTTCACATAGTCCAATGAGGCGCGCGTCGTGATCTCGCCGCCGACGATGACCATGTTGCTTTTGGCGTAGCATTCGCAGGCGACGCGGCTGAACTTGTCCTGGGCCAGACAGGCGTCCAGCACGCAATCGGAAATGGTGTCGCAGACCTTATCCGGATGGCCTTCGCCAACGGATTCAGAGGAGAAGATGTATCGGTTGCTCATGGGCAGGCGGTTTAATGATTTTTCTTTGACAATGACATATTGACGTATCGCGATGGGAAGATATATGCTAAATCCGGTTCGTCAACGTAAATCGCGAAAAACCAGCGGCCATACCGATCATGACTTCCATTCTCAAATCCCTGCGCGCCCTGGCCGACGCCACGCGGCTGCGCATTCTCGCCCTGCTGGCCGCGGAGGAGCTGTCGGTGAACGAGCTGCAGGAAATCACGCGGCTCGGGCAATCACGGATTTCCACGCACCTGGGCTTGCTGGCGGAATGCGGTTTGGTGCAATCCCGGCGCGACGGCAAACGCACGTTTTACCGGTTGCGGGCGCGCCCCCGGGGGGTGGCGGCGGAAATCATGCCGCTGGTGGTGGCGGGCGCGAAGGAACTGCCCGAGTGCGCCGATGACGAGGTGAATTTGAAACGTCTCCTGGCCCGCCGGCGCGAACAGGCCCAGGTCTATTTCAACCAGGTCGCGGGCCGTTTCGACCGCGTTTACGGACCGGGCCGGTCGTGGCAGGCGTTCGGCCATTTGCTGTTGCGCATCCTGCCGCCGTTGACGGTGGCGGACCTGGGGTCGGGTGAGGGGTTGCTCAGCGAATTACTGGCGCGCCGCTGTAAAAAGGTCATTGCGGTGGATAACTCGGAAAAAATCGTGGCGTTCGGCGCCGCCAAGGCCAAAAAAAACGGGTTGAAGAATCTGGAGTTTCGTCTCGGAGATCTGGCGGCGCCGCCGATTCCGGCGGCGAGTGTGGACCTGGTCATTCTCAGCCAGGCGCTGCATCATGCGGAGCAACCGGATGCGGCGTTGCGGAGCGCGTATCGCATTCTCAAGCCGGGCGGGCGGGTGTGGATTCTGGACCTCCTGAAACACTCCTTCGCGCAGGCGCACGAGCTGTACGGCGACCGCTGGCTGGGCTTCGCGGAAAGCGATCTGCAACGCTGGCTGGAGCGCGCGGGTTTTCGGAAGATCGAAATCACCATCGTCGCCCGCGAAGACGAGCCGCCGCATTTTCAGACGCTGCTGGCCGGGGGAGAGAAGCGGCGTCCGGGCGCGGCTTAAGCGCGGACGGCGTTTCAAGGAGCCGACGCGCCGGCGGCTACGGCGAACAGATTCCGCATTGTGGCGAAGTAAATCGTGCCGTTAGCGGCTACCGGTGTGGCGCTGACCGGATCGCCCAGGGCCACCTGATGCAAGAGTTTTTTCTCGCGATCCGCCGCGAACACCAGCGCCTGACCGCGCCGGGTGGCGAAATAGACCTTGCCATCCGCCAGCAAGGGCGAAGCCCAGATTTCCCCGCCCGCGTCGTGGGTCCAGACCGCTTGGCCCGTGGCGGCGTCCACGCAATGAATACGCCGGCCGCAATCCCCGAGAAACACCAGACCGTTTCCGAGAGCCGGCGTCGCCATGACGTGTTTTGCCAACGCGTAAGACCAGACCAGCGCCGTCTTCGTGACATCGCCAGTGCCGGTTGTTTGCAGACATTTCAGCCAGGCTTGCCGTTTCCCCCACCAGAGGTCGCCGCCGCCCGCCACATACAGCCGGCCATCGTGGAACACGGGCATCCCGTGCATGTTGCTGGGGCTGATGTCGCGGTTGCCGTTGAAGCGATGAACGGCTTCTTTGGGGGCGTCCGGATCAAAGTCGAATTGCCAAACCTTCCGGAGGGTCAGGACTTGGCCGGGCGGGGGCGCGGTGGTCACGGGGACGAAGCCATACACCACACCGTCGCCGCCGCAAAAAAACACCCGCGGCTCGCCGTCCACCTGGCCAAGTGCCGGGGAGGACCAGGTGGAATGAAAAATCCGCGGCCCGATGTGTTCACCGTCGCGCGCCACCAAGCGGCCCGAGGCCTTGTCCAACACGATCAAGCTCGGGGCGTCCGGCGAATGAATTTCCTTGTGGGTGTCATCTACGCCGTTGGCCGTGTTCACGTACAGGAAATCGCCGTGAATGAGCACGGAGGCGTGCGCGGAATCGTGCTGGCGGACCTGGAATTCCTGGATCATGTCAAAGCGCCAGAGGATATCGGCGCTATGCGGGCCCGGCGCCATCGGGGACGCCCCGGCGGGAACGCAGTGCGCCGCCTCCTCCTGAGACGGGCCGTCATTGCCATTGGTCATGCCGCGCGCGTCCAGGCACAGCACTTCGCCGCGATTACTGACGAGATAAACCCGCTCACCCTCCACCGAGGGCGGCGAGCAAATGCCCGCGTGCGGCCAGTCCCAGTAGATGCTGTTGGTGAGTTTGGGCACGACCAGTTGCCACAGAAATTCGCCGGTGGATTCGTCAAAGCACATCAACACCCCGCGATCCCCGGAGTGCCGGGCATCACGCGGACGATTGTTGTTGGTGCCCAGGTAAACGCGTCCGCCGGCGACGACGGGAGTGGCATGGGTCTCGGTGCCCGGCGTCGTTCGCCACTTGATGTTTTGACCGGTCCGGGGATCGAACACTTCCGGCAATCCCCGCTCGTGGGAAATCATGTTGCGCGACCAAGCCTGGCCCCATTGGGGCTGGTCCGCCGCGACGGCGGTGAACTCAATTGCGCCCGCGACCAGCGCGGCGGTCAAACCGAGAACCGAGCGGGGCGGCGCCATCGGCTACTTCCGGGCCAGCACGGCTTGGACCCACGCTTGATTGTCCAAGTACCACCGCACCGTTTCGCGGATGCCGGTTTCGAAAGTGTGGGCGGGAGTCCAGCCAAGTTCCCGTTGGATTTTGCCGGCATCAATGGCGTAGCGCCGGTCGTGGCCGGGGCGGTCCGTGACAAAGGTGATCAACCGGCGGGACTGCCCGCCCAGTTCGGGTTTGAATTCGTCAATCAGATCGCAGATCAACTCCACAATGCGGAGGTTGGCCCACTCATTGTGGCCGCCGATGTTGTAGGTTTCGCCGAGCTTGCCGCGGGTGAGCACCTGCCACAAGGCCTCGGCGTGGTCGCCCACGTAAAGCCAGTCGCGCACGTTCATACCATCGCCGTAAACCGGCACCGATTTGCGCGCCAGCACGCTCTGGATGACGACGGGAATCAGTTTCTCGGGAAACTGGTACGGCCCGTAATTGTTTGAACAATTGGTGATTACCGTCGGCAGACCGTAGGTGTGATGATAAGCGCGCACGAGCAGATCGGACGACGCCTTGCTGGCGGAGTAGGGCGAATTCGGCGCGTAGGGTGTGGTTTCGACAAAGTAACCGGTGTCGCCCAGCGAGCCATAGACTTCGTCCGTGCTGATGTGATGAAATTTTTTGCCGGTAAAATCCGCGCCCCAGGCCGCCCGGCACGCCTCCAACAGATTGAAGGTGCCGACGATGTTCGTGGAGATGAAATCGCCGGGGCCGGTGATGGAACGGTCCACATGCGATTCCGCGGCCAAATGCATGACGTGTGTGATGGCGCGTTGCCGGACCACTGCCAGCAGCGCGGCTTTGTCGCGGATGTCGAGCTTCTCGAAAACGTATTTCGGATGCCGCGCCACGCGCTCCAGATTCTCTAGATGTCCGGCGTAGGTCAGGCAATCGAGGTTCACGAGCTTCCCGATTTCGGGCCGGTCAATGATATGTTGGATGAGGTTGGCACCGATAAAACCGGCGCCGCCAGTGATGAGCAGATTCATGGGCATGTTGAAATCAGTTTTTGATGATCGCGGAGTCAAGGTTGGTCAAGAGCCAGCCGGAGACTTGGCTCCCAGGCGGGCAGTTCGATGCCGAAAGTCCGCCGCAGTTTCTCAGAAGACATCACCGAATAGGCCGGTCGCCGGGCGGGGGTTGGGTAATCGGCCGTGGTGATGGCTTCGACGGTTTTGCATTTCCGCTCCGCGGCCGGCATCAGTTCGATGATGCGGGAGGCGAATTCATGCCAGTGGGTTTCCCCGCCGGCCCGCAAATGATACACGCCACTCCAATCCCGGCCCGCGCCCGCGGAGACGGTTTGCCGCACCGCCAGCGCCGTGGCTTCCGCGATCATCCGCGACCACGTCGGGCTGCCGAATTGATCCGCCACCACGCGCAAGGTTTCGCGTTCGCGGGCCAGCCGCATCATGGTGAGCATGAAGTTTTGTCCGCGCGCGCCATAAACCCAGCAGAGCCGGAAGATCAAATGCGCGCCGCCGACCTGCTGGATGGCTTCGTCGCCGGCGAGTTTGCTGCGGCCGTAGGCGCTCAAAGGGTTGGGCGCATCCGTCTCCACATAGGGCGTGCGTTTGGTGCCGTCATAGACGTAGTCCGTGGAATAATGAACCAGCAGCGCGCCGATTTGTTTGGCCGCCTCGGCGAGGATGCCGGGGGCGAGGCCGTTGATGAGCAGGGCGCGGTCGGGTTCGCTCTCGGCTTTGTCCACGGCGGTGTAGGCGCCGGCGTTGACCAGGATTTGAGGCTGATGTTCCAACACGAGTTTGCGTAGCGCCGCTCCCTCGGCGAAATCTATCTCCGGATAGTCCAGCGCCCAAACCTGTCCCAGCGGTGCGAGAGTGCGTTGAAGTTCCCAGCCCACCTGGCCGTTTTTACCGAGCAACAATATCTTGGGGAGGTCCATGCGGGTTTAGGGGAAAAGTTTTTCCGCGGGGATGTCTTGTAATCGCCAACCGCGTTGGTCTTTCTCCGACAACACCGGATCGGCGAGCGGCCATCGGATGCCGATGTCCGGGTCGTTCCACGCCAGGGTCACCTCGTGTTCCGGCGCGTAAAACGCAGTGCATTTGTAAAAGAACAACGCCGTTTCGCTCAGGACCGCGAAGCCGTGCGCAAAACCCGGCGGGATGAAGAATTGCTGTTTGTTTTCCGCCGAGAGAGTAACCCCCTGCCACCGGCCGAAGGTGGGCGAACTCCGGCGCACGTCCACCGCCACATCAAACACCTCGCCCTGAAGAACCGAGACCAGCTTGGCTTGAGCCGAGGGATTTTGAAAGTGAAGGCCGCGCAACGTGCCGCGGCGGGAGAACGAGAGGTTGTCCTGCACAAACGGACCGGGGATGCCCGCGTCGCGGTAGCGCCGTTCGTTCCACGATTCCAGGAAGAACCCGCGCGCGTCGCCGAACACCCGGGGTTCAATGAGGCGCAAACCCGCGATTTCAAACTCGGTGACGTTCATACAGCGCGCTTGGCCTCCGCGATGACTTCCCGTTCGAGATAGGCGCGGTATTCGCACTGCGGCATCCGGGCGGCGAGTTCCTCCAACTGTGGCAGTTGCAGGAATCCCTGACGAAACGCGGCTTCTTCAGGGCAGCCGATTTTGATGCCCTGCCGTTTCTCAATCGTCTGCACATACGCCGAGGCCTCGTGCAGACTGCTGCTGGTGCCGGCGTCGAGCCACGCGAACCCACGCCCCAGCCGGTACACCCGTAAGCCGCCCCGCCGCAGATATTCGACGTTCACATCGGTGATCTCCAGTTCGCCGCGGGCAGACGGGTTCAAGTCCCGGGCGATCCCAACGACGTCGTTGTCGTAGATGTAAAGCCCCGGTACGGCGTAGTTGCTCTTGGGTTGCTTCGGTTTTTCCTCGATGGAAATGGCCTTGCCCTCGGCGTCGAATTCCACGACGCCGTAGCGTTCCGGATCGTGGACGTGATAGCCAAAGATCACTGCGCCGGTTTGGAAATCCGCAAACGCGCGCTGAAAACTGTCGCCGCCGTAAAACACGTTGTCGCCGAGGATGAGCGTAACGGCGTCCTGGCCGATGAAAGTGTCGGCGATGCGGAAGGCCTGGGCAATGCCCTCGGGCCGGGCTTGTTCGCGGTATTCGATGCTCAAGCCCCACTGGCTGCCGTCCCGGAGCAACTGCCAGAACCGCGGCAAATCCTGGGGCGTGGAGATGAGACAAAACTCCCGGATGCCGCCCTCGATCAACGTCGTGAGCGGATAATAGACCATGGGCTTGTCATAAACCGGTTGCAGTTGTTTGCTGGCGACCAGGGTGAGCGGAAACAGCCGCGAGCCCGCCCCGCCCGCGAGGATGATGCCTTTCATGACGGGAAGCTTATCCGGCAGCGGGCAAAGCGCAACCGGGAACCGCTTTTCGTTCTGGATTCCCAGTGGGGCTTGCATGAAACTGGGCCGCCAATGAAGCGAACGCACCATTGCAATGAACTCCGCCCCGCCCACGCGGGACAGCTCGTGACGTTGACCGGCTGGGTTCACTCCCGCCGGGATCTCGGCGGGGTGATTTTTATTGATATTCGCGACCGCGAAGGCCGCACCCAGACCGTGTATGATCCGTCTGATTTACCGGCGGAGGTATTCGATCGCGCCGCCGCGTTACGCAGCGAATGTGTCGTGGCCGTCACCGGCCTGGTGCGGTTGCGTCCGGCGGGAACGACCAATCCCAAGATTGCCACCGGCGAGATCGAAGTCGTCGCCCAGGCGCTTGAGGTGCTCAACACCGCCGACGTGTTGCCGTTCCCGGTGGACGATCCAGACGCGGCCGGCAAGGTGAACGAGGAACTGCGGTTGAAGTATCGCTACCTCGATTTGCGCCGGCCGGAAATGACGCACAACCTGCGGCTCCGTTCCAAAGTGGCCACCGCCACCCGGGTGTTCCTGGACGAACAAGGCTTCCTCGAAGTGGAAACACCGACGTTGTTCAAGTCCACACCCGAAGGCGCGCGGGAATTCGTCGTGCCGTGCCGGACGAATCCCGGTTTGTTTTACGCGCTGCCGCAGTCGCCGCAGCAGTTCAAACAGATCCTCATGGTGGCGGGCGTGGAAAAGTATTTCCAGCTTGCGCGGTGTTATCGCGACGAAGATTTGCGGGCGGACCGGCAACCGGAATTCACGCAGATTGACCTCGAGATGAGTTTCATTGAGCGCGAGGACATCTACACGCTGATCGAGGGCCTGTTGCAACGCATTTGGAAGACCGCGTTGAATGTGGACATCCCGACGCCGTTCAAGCGACTCTCGTTCCAGGAAGCCATGGACCGCTACGGCATGGACAAACCGGACACGCGCTTCGCCATGGAGTTGGCGGATTTCACCGAGGTCTTCCGGGCGAGCGCGTTCAAGGTGTTCAGCGGTGCCGTGGCCAACGGCGGCGTTGTGAAGGCGATCAATGTGAAGGGCTTCGCCGACGCCACCCAAGGCCAGATCGAGGCGATGACCGAAACCGCCCGAAGCTTTGGCGCGAAAGGGCTGGCCTTCATCAAAATTGAAGACGGGGAATGGAAATCGCCCATCGTCAAGTTTCTGACCGAAGCCGAGAAGGCCGCGCTCCAAACGCAACTGAACCTTGAGGAGGGGGACTTGGTTCTGTTCGCCGCCGATCAATGGCTTGTCGCCTGCGAAATCCTCGGTCGCATTCGTCTCTATGCCGCCGATATTCTCAAACAACGCGGTCAATTGAAGATTCCGGCGGACCGGTTTGATTTCCTGTGGGTGGTCGAGTTTCCGTTGCTCAGTTTCGACAAGGAAAACAACCGCTGGTATTCCAGCCATCATCCGTTCACCGCCCCGGTGGCGGAGGACATTCCCCTGCTCAAGACCGATCCGAAAAAGGTTCGCGGCCAGCATTACGACATCGTGGTGAACGGCGTCGAGTTGGGCGGCGGCTCGATTCGTATTCACCAGCCCGACGTACAAAAAACCGTATTCGAAGAGGTCCTGCAAATTCCGCCGGACTTGGTGAAAGCGCGGTTTGGTTACATGCTGGAAGCGTTTCGCTACGGTGCGCCGCCGCACGGGGGGATCGCGCTGGGTTTCGATCGGTTGATTGCGATCCTGTGCGGCACGCCGAGCATCCGCGACGTCATCGCCTTCCCGAAGACCGCCAAAGGCACCTGCCTGATGACGGAATCCCCGGGCAGTGTCGAGCCGAAACAACTGCGGGAACTTTACCTGGAATTAAAAGCGCCCAAACCCCAATAGCCCAAACGGCGCGGGGGGGGGGGGAGTGGCCAACGCAGGGAGCGGTTCAACAAGTCTTCGCGCCCGGGTCGGCGGGCGGGAGTTGCCGGCGGTTGAACGCCACACAATCGGCGTACCGCACACCCTGTCCGCCAAAGATGTCCAGCGCGGAGCCGATCGTCAGATCAATTTTGCCCCGACCGATCCGGGTGACGTCTTCCAAATCTTGCAGGGACGCGGCGCCGCCGGCGTAGGTCGTGGGCCGGGGCATCCACGCGGCCAGTTTTTCCACCAGTTCCCGGTCAATCCCGCGGCACTGTCCTTCCACGTCCACCGCGTGAATGAGGAACTCCGCGCACCACGGAGCCAGGACGCGCAAGGTTTCGGCGGTCACCGCCAGCTCGGTGAATTTTTGCCAGCGATCCGTGACCACCCAATAGTCTGCTCCGCGTTTCCGGCAGCTCAAATCCAACACCAGCCGCGCCGCGCCGATCCGCTTCACCAGCGATTCCAAACGCGCCCAATCCACGCGGCCACCGTGAAAAACCCAACTGGTCACGATGACCTGCGCCGCGCCGGCGTCCAGCCAGGCCGGGGCGTTTTCCAGATTCACACCGCCGCCCACCTGCAAACCGCCCGGATACGCGGCCAGCGCGGATTGCGCCGCCGCCTCGTTGCCCGGGCCCAGCAGGATGACGTGCCCGCCCGTCAACCCATCGCGTCGGTACAAATCCGCATACCACGCGGCGGGGCGATCGGAGACAAAGTTCGTCCGCAACGTGCCGGGCGTTTCCGCGAGGGTGCCGCCGACGATTTGTTTCACCCGGCCCTCGTGAAGATCAATGCAGGGACGGAACATGCTTCGAGGCTAGAAGTGCGCCGCGAGAGTTCAAAGCGAAAACTGCAGTGCCCTTGGGAAAGACCGGAGATACGGAATTCGATTTGAAATTCTGCATTGCCGCCGCATTGCTGGCTTTGTGCTGAGCGCATGGCGCGGGCGAGCAAACTGTTGGCAGACGGTTCGAGCGTGAAGGAAACGGCGGGACTATTGGGCTACATGAACCAGCACCACTTTTCCCGGCACTTCAAGAAATACCCCAGCCATTGTCCCAGCGCCCATGCCGCCATCGCGAGATCGTGCTATGAGGCTAATTCCAAGGCGTCCACCGGCGGGTGAATTGTCCCTGCCTGGGCAGAATGTCCCGATTGGATACAAAATGTCGCGTTTAGACACCTGTTTACGCTTCCCACAGGTGAGGGTGCGCGTTGTAATCAGCAGAAGTTGAATCGGTGAGTGCGTGAAAAATCCGGGGCACAGAGCGCGGTTAACGGTACAATGCAGGAAAAGCAAGCGGTCCAAGATTGGACATGCGGCGGATGCCGCTTCCGCCGACATGTGACTTGCATGCCAGGCACATCCAACAAGCTAAAGTTGAAGAAGGCAGCATGAGAAACGCGCCGACAACAGACAAGCTGTCCCGAGGGGAGTCCTCGGTGCAACGGTCGCTTTGCTCGCCCTTGGAGAAACACGAAGCGATGGCCAATATGTCAGAACTAAGCCGGAACGATGCAGTTGATCCAGGTGGAACGGCCAACCTGGCCGTTCTGGGCGGCAACCTGCCGCCCAGCCGAGCGCACGGAGATCGCACACCATTTGGTTCGCACTCTTTGCGTTCAGCTGTCGGGCTGGTAGCCCGACAGAACGGGCCAGTGGCCCGTTCCACCCAAACTCCAATCGAATCGTTCCGGCAGAACTGTAGACCCCTTCCCGGTGGCGCGATACGAGTGGCGCCTCCGAGTGAGTGGGCTCCCGTTCCGCCTGACTTATTTGGCCGCGGCCGTTTTCCTTCTCTCAGCACAAGTCGCTTTGTTTCCGGTAGCAGGTCACGCCTTTACGAACTACCGAGTTCTGGGGGTTGTTGATTGGGAGGAGAGGCTTGGAAAAGAGCCGGCCCATCACCGTTCTGATTTTGCGCTCTTCCGGGTTCATAGTGGGTAAAGGTCGAGCTTTCCGCAGAAGAACAGGATGCGGTTGCGGAAATTTTCAAAGCTGCGGAAACCGCGCGCATTGTATTTGATCAGTTGAATTTTCGTGTTCAGCCCCTCGGTCATCGCGTTGGTCATCGGATGACGCAAATACGTCAGGCTGTTTTCCAGATGCCGCTTCACCCTCTTCGCCACCTTGATCAACGGCTTCAACCGGCTCCGGCTCACCCAGCCATACCATTCCTTGAAGAACCGCCGCGCCGCCCCTTCATACCGGTAGTGCCACAACCGGCTGAACAGCTCTTTCGCCGCCCATGCCCGCGCCACCTTCAGCCCGCTGTCCCGCAACGCCCGGAACTCCGCCGCCTGCTCCGCGCTGAAGTTCAGCGGATTATACAGCCCCAACGGCCGCGAGCCCTTGAGCGTCTCATCCCCCGCCGCCATCAGTTCCTTGTGCTCGGCCCGCCGCACCCGGTCCACCGCCTCGTTCAAGTGCGCCGCCACATGAAACTTGTCATGCACCAAGGCCGCCTGTGGCACCTTCTCTTTCGTCGCGTTCATAAAGGGTTCCCACATGTCCAGCGCCACCGCCGCCACTTCCTGCCGCTGCTTTTCCGGCAGCGTCTCCCACAACGCTTCCGCCGCCGCTTGCGTCCGCTCTTCCACCACCTCCAGCACCCGCCCTGCCTCCAGATCCGTCAGCCGCGAAATATACGACTGGCCCGCCCCAAAGCTCTTCTCGTCAATGCCCAGATGCTTCAGGGGGGTGAACTCCCGGCGCGACAAGCCCCGCGCCACCGCCCGCCGCACGATGTGATCCACCGCATCCCACGACAGCCCCAGCAGGTTCGCCGCCTGCGTCAGGCTCCGCGCGCACAACAGCACATCAATGGCAAAGCGCTCAAACAACCGGGTGAACCGTCCGTGCGGTTCGGCCCATGGCACCGTCACGGTCTTCACCCCGTCCACCTCGCACTCGATCCGCGGCACCCGCGCCCGGATCACCGTCTGGAACTGCATCGTGTCCAGATGCCGCCACGTCCGTTCCGGCGCATCATCATAAACGGAGCACTCTTGCCCACACACCGGGCACGACCCCTTGGCCCCCGCACCCCAGACCAGTTCGATCTCCACCGGCTTCTGTTCCAGTTCCAGTTTCACGTCCTTCACCTGCCAGGGAGACTGAATCCCCAGCAGCAGCCCGTAGTGTCGTTGCAGTTCATTGTCCAGAGCGCTCATCCTGCCAGCCTGCCGCAGATCCGGACGCCCCGCCAGCTTTCCCCAAGACTCCGGCCCGGCGCAACGCAGCGAAGCGGAGTGGAGGCCGGCGCGAAGCGGTTGCGCCCACTGCCGCCCGCGCCGTTACTCCATGCCAAAGCCTCACCTCCCGCTTCACCCTCAAAGCATTTTTTCCCGCCAACTCAACCACCCTTACCCACTAAAATGTCCGAAGCGCCCGATTGCTGTAATGGTGGTTTTAGTGGTTCTAGCTGTGCTTCCACTTGCCTATTGGGCCATGCGCATCCTGAGACATCATCGCGGTGGGCCTGAGTTATGATTTGTACCTTGACCATGCAAGGGCAATATTGGGGTTTTGGCTGCTTTAGCCGCACTTGCCATGCTCCCGTGCTATCTGGTGGTACGATTGATAAAGCGTCTCCATGCGGGAGGCGGTCAAGCCGCCGGCTGGACGGAGAGGGATTCTGGCTTCCCCCCTGGAGAACGGAGAAAACGGGGGAAATGAAGCCAGACGAACCAAACTCAGTGTTAACCTCCGAGGCCGTCGCGTGTTGAATTGAAAAGGTTTCTATCGGGCGTCTCAAAACTCCGCGTTGCCCGGCGTGCGGGCGAAGGGGATCACATCGCGGATGTTGGCCACGCCGGTGAGGAACATCAACAGCCGCTCGAAGCCCAGCCCAAAACCGGCGTGCGGGACGGTGCCGTATTTCCGCAGGTCCAGATACCACCAATAATCCGCCGCGTTGAGCTGGTGGTATTTCAAGTTGTCGCGGAGTTGCTCCAGCCGCTCCTCGCGTTGCGCGCCGCCGATGATTTCGCCGATGCCGGGTACGAGCATATCCATCGCGGCCACCGTCCGGCCGTCGTCGTTCAGCCGCATGTAGAACGGTTTGATCTCGCGCGGATAATTGAAAACGGTCGTCGGCGATTGAAAATGTTCCTCGGTTAGAAACCGCTCATGCTCGGCCTGCAAGTTGAGGCCGTCGTCCACCGGATATGCGAACGCCCGACCGGACTGCTTCAAAATCGCGATCGCGTCGGCGTACGGCACGCGCACGAACGGGCGCTCGACGACGAATTGCAGCCGCTCGCGTAATCCCGGATCCACGAATTTGGCGAACAGGGCGAGGTCGTCCGCGCAATGGGTCAACGTGTATTGCGCCATCGCCTTGATGAACGCCTCGCCCAAGTCCATGTCGCCCGCCAGATCGCAGAAGGCCATCTCCGGTTCGATCATCCAAAACTCGGCGGCGTGCCGGGCGGTGTTGGAGTTTTCCGCGCGGAACGTCGGGCCGAACGTATAAATGTTCGAGAGCGCGCAGGCGAACGCCTCGCCTTCCAACTGGCCGCTCACGGTGAGGAACGCCGGTTTGCCGAAGAAATCAGCTTCCGGCTTGTCCGCCGGCAGGCCCTTGAGCGTGGTGACGCGGAACATCTCGCCCGCGCCCTCGCAATCGCTGGCGGTGATGATGGGCGTGTGGACATGGACAAAATCGCGGCTTTGAAAGAACTCATGCACCGCGAAGGCCAGCCGGCTGCGGGTGCGGAAGATCGCGCCGAAAAGATTCGAACGCGGCCGCAAGTGGGCGATGGTGCGCAGGAATTCCAGGGTGTGCCCTTTTTTCTGGAGCGGATAGGCGGCGTCCGCCGGGCCGATCAGTTCGATCCGGGCGGCGCGCAGCTCCCACTTTTGGCCGGCGGCGGGGGAGGCCACCAGCCGGCCCGTCACCACCGCCGAGGCGCCGGTCGTGAAGCGGGCGATCAAGTCCGCTCCCGCGGTGTCGGCATCTACAATCACCTGCGCGTTGGCCAGGCACGAACCGTCGTTGAGTTCGAGAAAAGAAAAGCCCTTGGCATCGCGCCGGGTGCGGACCCAGCCTTTGATGGTGACGCTATCTTGCGGTTCAGTGGCGGCGAGGATGTGTTTGATCAGTGTGCGCATGGTTGCGGGCGTTGCCCAATTTCGCATGGATGTTGGTCAAGGGCCGGGGCCTCAGGCAAGCGGAAGTTCGCGATGCACCCGCGCGGCTGTCGCTTCTGATTGAATTCAGCGATGGCGGACCGGGCTTGGGCCATGAGGGGAGGGGGCAAAAAGGTTCGCCAGAATCGCCCTTCCGGGTTAGGGTTGGCCAGCTTATGAAAACGACGCTTATCGCGAGTCTGCCGTCGGTCGCCCTGTTGTTGCTTGCTTTCCTGATGTTCGTCGTCTCCGGCTGCGGGCCGATATGAACCGCTGGCTGCAACTGGCGCAGCTGAACGCCCGGGTGGCGGGATTGGCGTTGGCCGGGCGGTGGCTGGACCACCGGGCGGTGGCGGCGGACTACGATCACGCCGCGCCCACGTATGAGCGCGTGTGGTTGAGCCATTTGCGGCAAACCACGGATGACTTGTTGCAACGCCTGCCGGTCAATCTCCCGGGCCGGATCTTCGATCTCGGCTGCGGCACGGGTTACGTGGCGCGCCGCCTGGCGGCCGCGCATCCCCAGGCGACCATCACCGCCGTGGACATTTCGGACGCCATGCTCCATCAAGCCCGGGGACAAGCCGACAACGACCGCATCACTTTTATCCCCGCCGACATGCTGGCCTTTGCGCGCCAGCAACCCGCCGAAAGCGCCGCCCTGATTGTGTCCACTTGGGCCTTGGGATATTCGCATCCCGCCAGCCTGTTTCGCGCGTGTCAGCGTCTGTTGCCCGGCGGCGCGCGACTGGCGTTTATCGTCAACTACGCGGACACACTGGCCCCGGTCTTTCGGGCGTTTCAGCGGACCATGCTGCGTTTTCCCTCACGCGTGCGCCTGGCCGCGTGGCCCCGCTTTCCCCTCCACTGGCCGTGGCTGGAACGCGCGCTGACCCGGAGTCAGTTGGCCGTGGAATGGCACGAGGACCGGGAATTGCAGATCACCCCGCCCCCGGGCGAATTGCTGCCGTGGCTGCGGCAGACGGGCATCCTGGCCGGGTTTGATGCGATGCTGGATTTTTCCGCCGACGCCGGGGCCTTTTTCGAAGCGGAACTGGCGCCGCATCGGAGCGCGCTGGCGCATCATTTCGCCATGGCCATCGCCCGCCGGTTATGATCCGTCAATCCGTTCAAATTCTGCGTTTGCTGCTGGATCGCCGGGTGACGGCCACACCCCAACGGGTGCTGCGGCAATTGCAGCAGCGAAATATCCCTCGGCTCCCAGGCGAGGTGCGGCAATCCCTGATGGGCGTGGTGCCCGGGTTGACGGGCTGGCGTTTTGTCCGCCAATGGCTGGCCAGTGAGCACATTACCCGTCACAACGGCCAATGGGTGATCAACTCGTTCCTGCCGCCATTTCCCGGTCCGGCGTATGACCGCATGTTTGAAAACCTGCTTTCGGGGCGGCGGCTCAGCCCGGTTTCGGCTTTTCTGGCGGTCACGGAAACCTGCCCGTACCGGTGCTGGCATTGCAGCTTCAAGCAACGGGCGGGGGGACATTTGACCGGTCCGGAGTGGCGGCGCATTATCGAGCAACTGCATTCCCTGGGGGCCAGCATCATCGGATTCACGGGAGGGGAACCGTGTGTCCGCAAGGACCTGCCCGAACTGGTGGCGGCGGCCAGCGGCGGGGGCGCGACGACGCTGCTGTTCAGTTCCGGCGCCAGTCTGGACCGGCCCTTGTTGCAGCGGTTGCGCCGCGCCGGCCTGTGGTCCGTCTGCCTCAGCCTGGACCATCCCGAGGCCGAACAACACGACCGGCTGCGCGGCGCGCCGGGGGCGCACGCGCGGGCTTGCCAGGCGCTGGAATGGGCGCGCGCCGAAGGGTTTTACACGATGGTGGGCACCGTCGTCACCGCCGCTTTGATCGAGCAAAATCTGCTGCCGCGGCTGCATCGGCTCGCGCGCGCCCGGGGCGTGCAGGAGTGGCGCCTGGTGGAGCCGATGCCCTGCGGTTTGCTGGCGCAGAACCCGGAGGCCCGGTTGACGGCGGCGCAAATTCAAACCCTGCGCGAATTCCATCAAGCCGCCAATCGCCGGCGCGTGCCGCCGAAGGTGTGCGCCTTCAATCAAATCGAAAGCCCCGAGTTGTTCGGTTGCGGCGCCGGCACGCAACATTTGTTTATTGACGCCAAGGGCGAGGTATGCCCCTGCGATTTTACGGCCATGAGCTTTGGCAACGCGGTCCGGGAGCCGTTGGCGCAAATCTGGGCGCGCATGACCGACGCGATGGGCAATCCGCGCCGGCATTGTTTCATTCAGCGCCATCACGCGTTACTGCGGAAACACGGGGGTGGGGAGTATCCGCTGTCGCCGGAACAGAGCCTGGCGGTCTGCGCGGAAGCGGGACGCGAACCGCTGCCGGATTTTTTCCAATTACTCGCGGGTCGAAAGGAATAAGCATGGGGTGGAGATATCTTTTTCTGTTACTCTCGACCGGGGCGGCGGGCGTTTTGAGCAGCCTGTTCTCGTTGATTCCCAACGGCCTGATGAGCGGGGTGCTGGGCGTCTGTCTCTCACTGGGCACGATCTGGCTGGGCCGGGTCCAAACCCGGCAAGAGGGTCAACTCACGATCCGGCAAGTCTTGATCGCCGGCGCCGGCGCCGGCCTTCTGGCAGGCGTGTTGATGACGGTGATCTACTATTGGGCGCCAGATTACGACGGGGAGGCTTTCGTCCTGCTGGAGCAGCCGCTTGGGTTGCCGCTCGTCATGGGGGTCCTTTATGGGATTGGGATGCATTGGGGCTACTACCAACGACGGTTTTCCCAACGGCCGGTACTGGCCTCCCTGGGCCGCCTGGGGGTGATCTGTTTTTTGATCCGGGCGATAGGAGTTATAGTCGGTCTCTCCTTTTCAGGAGAGGTATCGAGGGATTTGTTAGAGTTGGTGACGATTGCGCTGCTCACCTCACTGCTTGGCGCGGTGCCGTTTGCTTTACTTTGGACCGGGGTAACGATCGGGATTGACCCGGCTTGGTCTTCGCCGAATTGGCGGGACGGGGGATCTCCCCTCGCGCCGCCCGTCGCCTCGTCGGCCCCGGAGTAATGGCCGCCATTCGGTCGCGTCAACCGGCCGCGGTGCGGGGTGGAGCGGCCACGGCCAGTTCGAGTCCAGCAAAAGCAGCCATGAATTCATGCGTCCATGTCCTGCCATTTGCGCGCCATGCGGCCAAACAGCCACAAGGCGACGGCGGCCCCGATGCCGATCAGCGCAAAGGGGATCCAAACGTAATGCGGATGGTAGGTATCCCAGAGTTTTTGTGTGGCCGCCACGGGATCCAAGCCCGTCACCTCCTGCAGTTTCGCCATGGCTTCCGTGCGCTTCACCCCCAGCGTTGCTTCCAGAGTCCGCATGTCGCCATTCCACGGTTTGTCCTCCCCGAAAGGTGTCATTTCCGCGAGGTAGCGCAGGGCGAGATTGGCCTTTTCCCCAAACCGGCCATAGACGATCCCGGCGATCCACGAACCGAGGAACACGCCGATGCCGACCGGAATATTGACATAGCCGAGATAAAGGCCCTTTTTCCCGGGGGGAGCGATCAAACCGAGGTACTCGCTTTTTTTTGGACCGGTCATCATTTCGCCCAGCGAGAAGCAAAGAATGCCCAGCACCAGCACCCAGGCGCTTTGCGTCCAGCCGGCCACCAGCACACCGACGGTGGCCATGCACATGCCGATGAGCATCGCCTCCAGAGTACGCATCCGGCGCGTCAGCCAGGCCATGCCCACGACGCCCAGGATGATAAAAAACGCGTTGAAGCTCAACAGCACCTGTTGGGGGATCATCGGTCCGCGCGCGGTTTCCTCGACCACGACCTTGCGCAACCCCTCCGGCAGGAAATGCAGCGAACGCGCCATGGGCGCGCTGTCCACCCAATCGGCGATAAAGTTCGGTTGCAGATCCCACAGTTGAAACATCATCAGCCAGAAGCACGACATGATCAGGATGAACGAAAGCAGCCGCGGCTCGACGATGTTGGTGAGGGTGCGCCAGAGCACCCGTCCCAACCCTTCAGTCTTCGAGGCGCCGGACGGGACATCCTTGAACACCAGCAGGAGCAGAAGATTGAACGAGGTGAAAACTGCGGACGCCAGAAACAAATTGCGCCAGGCTTCGGGAGAGTTGACCGGTGCGCCGAACCAGCCTTTGAGCAGGAACAATGAGGGCAGGAAATGGCCCACAAAGGCGCCGACGTTGACCACCCAGTAAAAAATTCCCCACCCCACCGAGGAGTTCTCGCGGGTCAACTGATGCGCCAGGGAGCCCTGGAGGCTGGGCTTGAAGAAGGCCGTGCCGGTGGCCAACACGAGGATGGCAATGAAGAACGACCAATAATTGCTGACGCCGGGCACATCGCGCATGAAGGCAATCAACAGGTAGCCTGCCATCATCATGCTCACGGCAAAGCCCAGCGTGCGCTTGTAACCGAAACGGTCCGCCAGCCCGCCGGTAACGACCGGCAAGAGGGATTGGAAAATCGCCCACCAGGCGTAGATCGTGCCCTTGTTGGCGGCCGTGAGGTGCAGCCCGCCCGGGTTGTCCGCCTGCATGATGTAGATGGGGGCCATCACCCGAAGGTTGTAGTAGGCGAGCCGCTCCCACATCTCGATGGTGTTCAACGTCCAGAAATTCCACCCAAAATGGCGCTTGGGTTGGGCGGGGGGCGGTTTGCTTTCAGCCGTTGGCTCGGAATTCACACGCACAGCAAAGCGGATCCGGCTGGCGCAGGCAAATGTTCAATGGACTGGCCGTTTTCGTGTTGCGCATCGGGTGCGTCCGGCGGTTGTCGGTAGATTTTTCGCGCCACGGCTGCTGTCCCGCCTGCTCAACCCCTTGAGCTTCACCACCGGAGGGTACGATGGCCCCAGTCTTTCCCAGCGGCCCACGGGCGTCGCCTTGCCTTCGGGTGGGGCCTCTGCCATTTTCCCTCCACCCGGGAATGTGTTCCCGCGGTCGTATGCTGAATCAACTGACCATTTCGGAACTGACGGCGAAGCTGATGCGGCGCGAGGTTTCGTCCCGCGAAGCCACCCAAGCCTGTCTGGAGCAGATCGCGCGCGTGGACGGCCAACTCCATGCCTTCATCAGCCATGACGCGGCGGATGCGCTGGCGCAGGCGGACCGGGCGGACGCGGCGGTGGCCCGCGGCGTCACCCTCGCGGAACAGCCGTTGCTGGGCGTGCCCATCGCCATCAAGGACGTGATCGCCGTCCAAGGCCAGCCGCTGAGTTGCGCATCCCGGATGCTCGCGTCGTTTGTCTCGCCTTACGACGCCACCGCGATCGTAAAACTCAAAGCGGCGGGTGCCGTGATCCTGGGCCGGCTCAATCTGGACGAGTTCGCGATGGGCAATTCGACCGAAACCTCCGCGTTTGGCGTGACGCGCAATCCGTGGGACCTCACCCGGGTGCCCGGCGGGTCCTCGGGCGGGTCTGCGGCGGCGGTGGCGGCGGACGAATGCCTGGCGGCGCTGGGTTCGGATACCGGCGGGTCCATCCGGCAACCGGCAGCCTGGTGCGGTTGTGTCGGCCTCAAGCCCACGTACGGCCGGGTTTCCCGCTACGGATTGACGGCCGTCGCTTCGTCACTCGACCAGATCGGCTGTTGCACCAAGGACACGCGCGACGCGGCGATTTTGTTGGGCGTGATCGCCGGACACGATGTGCGCGATGGGACGAGTCTGCCCGAGCCCGTGCCGGACTATGCGGCGGCGTTGTCTGGCGGGATTCAAGGTATGAAAGTCGGGTTGCCCCGGGAATTCATGGCGATGGCCTTGGCGCCAGACGTGCGGCAGGCCGTCGAAGCCGCCGTGCGGCAATTGGCCCAACTGGGGGCGGACATTGTGGAAATCTCGTTGCCGCACACGGAGTACGCGGTGGCCACTTACTGCGTCATTGCCGCGGCCGAGGCGGCGGCGAACCTCGCGCGCTTCGACGGGATTCGCTACGGGCAACGGGTGGCGGGTGATAATCCGTTGGAACTGTATAGTCGGACCCGGGGACAGGGTTTCGGCGCGGAGGTCAAACGCCGGATTCTTTTCGGCACCCAGGTGCTGAGCCAGGATGGTTACGAGCGCTATTTCCGGCGCGCCCAGAAGGTCCGCACCCTCATGAGTCAGGATTTCCGCCAGGCGTTTGCAAAGGTGGCGGCGGTGGTCGCGCCGGTCACGCCGACGGCCCCCTTCAAGCTGGGGGAAAAAACGGACGATCCCCTGCCGGGGTATCTCTCCCGCAGCTTCACCATTCCCGCCAACCTGGCGGGGCTTTGCGGGTTGAGCGTCCCGTGCGGCTTCACCTCCGCGCCGCAACTGCCAGTGGGATTGCAACTGTTGGGCCCGCCGTTGCAGGAGGAGATCATTCTGCGTTTGGCTCACGCCTACGAACAAAGCACCGCCTGGCATCGCGCCAAACCACCGCTGGCCCCGGCGGGAGCCGCCCCGGCTTGATCGGACCGCGTAATTCCGGCTTTGCCGGCCCGCCTGGCTGTCGTTAAGCTGATCCGCATGGATAACGTCAGGCTTGGCATCATTGGCATGGGCAACATCGGCCGGTATCACGCCGATTACTTGCGGAACGGCAAAGTCAAACGTTGCGAACTGGTCGCGGTGTGCGATGCGGTCGCGCCGTTGGACCACTACAAACCGCTGAAAATTTTCACCGACGGCGAGGCGCTCATTAAATCGGGCGCGGTGGATGCGGTCCTCATCGCCACGCCGCATTTTCAACACACCACGCTGGGTATTGCGGCCTTGGAGGCGGGCGTTCATGCGATGGTCGAAAAACCCATCTCGTCGCACAAAGCCGATGCGGAACGGCTGATTGCGGTGGCACAGCAACATCCCCGCACCGTTTTTGGCGGCATGTTCCAGATGCGCACCGAACCCCGCTACCAGAAGGTGCGCAAATTGATCACCGGCGGCGACCTGGGGCAGATCGTGCGGCTCAACTGGATCAACACCGACTGGTACCGCACCGAAGCCTATTTTGTCAGCGGCGGATGGCGCGCGACTTGGAAAGGCGAGGGTGGGGGAGTGTTGCTGAACCAATGCCTGCATAATCTGGATACGCTGCAATGGCTGGCCGGCATGCCCCGGCGCGTGCGCGGTTTCTGTCAACTGGGCCGGTTCCACCAGATCGAGGTGGAGGACCACGTCACCGCCTACCTGGAATGGGCCAACGGTGCGACCGGCGTGTTTGTGAGTTCCAGCGGCGAAACCCCCGGCACAAACCGGTTCGAGATCGTCGGCACGCTGGGCAAGCTGGTCCTGGAAAACAACCAGTTGCGGTTCACCAAAAACGAGGTGGACATGATCGAGTTCAGCCGGACGGCGAAACAGGGGTTTGCGAAGCCCGACGTGTGGGACATCGAAATCCCCTTTGAAAACGCGGTCCTTCCCCATGCGATCATGCTGCAGAATTTTGTGAACGCGATCCTGGACGGCGAACCGCTCATCGCGCCCGGCGCGGAGGGCATTCACTCGGTCGAACTGGCCAACGTGATGGTCTATTCCTCCCTGCGCGGCGAGACGGTGGAATTGCCGATGGACGGCGCCGCGTGGGCCGCGCAGTTGGAGCGGCTCATCGCGGAATCGAAGGTGCAAAAGAAGGTCATGCAGGTGGAGGCCGCGGATTTCACGGCGTCCTTCCGCCGGTGAAGAAAGGAGCGACGGATTTATGAAATTGATGGGAATTGGCGACGAAGCCGCCGACCGGATTGAAGGTCAGATTCAAGCCACCCGGGAACTGGGCTGGCAGTTCATCGAACCGCGCGGCGTGGAGGTGGCGGGCTTTGCCAAGGCCAACTTCCACGATCTGCCCGACGCGGCGTTCGAGCTCGCGGTGGAACAACTCGAAGCAGCCGGCCTGCAGGTGTACTGCCTCGGCTCGACGATCATGAACTGGGCCAAGACGGTGGACACGCCTTTTGACGTGACCCTGGCCGAGGTCCGGCGCGCCATCCCGCGCATGCAACGGGTGGGCGCGAAGTTCGTGCGGATCATGAGCTTCAAGCCCGGCGATGATGAATTCAAGATTCCGACGGTCGTTTTTGAGCGCGTGCGCGACGTGACCCAGCGGTTTCTCGATGCGGGGATACAACCGGTGCATGAAAATTGCATGAACTACGGCGGCATGAGCTGGCAGCACGCGCTGGAGTTGCTCGACCGCTGCCCCGGCCTCAAATGGGTATTTGACACCGCCAACCCGATCTTCAATCCGGACCGGAGCAAGGCCAAGCCGTGGCCGAAACAGGATCCGTGGGAATTCTGGACGCAGGTGCGTGACCACACTGTCCACATTCACATCAAGGACGCCACGTGGAATCCGGCCCGGAACGACGCGGATTACAACTGGCCGGGCGAAGGGCAGGGGCGGGTGCGGGATATTTTGCGGGACGCCGTGGCGTGCGGGTACTCCGCCGGTTTGAGCCTCGAACCCCACATGGTCGTCGTTTTCCATGACGCGCAATCCAAGGCCAACGAAGCCGAGACGATGAAAAACTTCGTGGCCTACGGCCGTCGGCTGGAAAAGATGCTCGCCGAGGTTCAGGCGGGTTGACGGTTTGAGTTCGGTTCGGGCGGGGCGCGGGTAACGGATTTTTTGTGTAACCAGCGGCATCTGAAAGGGGCGCCGAGCGCGGGCACCAAAATTTTATCCGGCTTTGTCTGACGTGGCGGACAATGGCGTTTGCGGTAATTCCCGTTCTCGCCCAGATTGAAGGCATGATTGCGCAAGTGTTGATTGAAGAACTCGCGTGTCACACGGATGCGCGGGGATGGGTGGTGGAACCTTTGGACGAAACCGGACTGGCCCGGCATCGCAACGTCCATGTCGTCTGGACCGAACCCGGCGCGGTGCGGGGAAATCATTATCATCAGCAGAGCACGGAAACCGTGTTGCTGGTCGGTCCGGCGCTGGTGCGGTGGCGCGAGGCCGGCACCCTGCGCGAACGGCACGTCAACATTGGCCAGGCCTTGCGCTTCACCTTTCCCCCCGGCATTCCGCACGCCATGCAAAACACCGGGGATCGCCCGCTTATCCTAGCCTCATTCAGCACGCGCCCCCACGATCGCAACCATCCGGACACGGTGCGCGAAGAATTGATCGTTCCGTAAAGCGCGCGCGTTTGTCCGGTGCGCCGACGGATTTTCTATTGCGCGCCCCACCGTCCCGCCACACGCCGACGGGTTCACTCCCGTTTCCCACGGGCCATCGTGGCCGTCTTCACCTCAAGAACTCGCCGCGAACGCCGGCTTGCCTGCCCCGGCATAATCCCGTTTATTGCGGGCGGTTAAACGTTTTACCCGGAGCGTCTTCCGGGTTTTTGTTGGATGACCAAGTTGCGACAGGAACAGTTCTCATTTCAGGGCTCAGGAGTTGACCGGTCCTGCCGGCGGTGGGGATTGGGTTTGGCTTGCATGGCGTTTTGTTCCTTGCTATCCGCCGGTACTCTCACTGTGCGGGATGTCAATCTGGGGCCCACGCCCAACCTGCTGGCCTACAATGCCGGTCACTTTCATCCCGGCAGCAACACCAAGGAATGGTGGCGCTACGCCGGCGTCAGCGGGGCCCGGGTGTTCCTGACCGCCACGCTCATCGAACCGGAGGACGATATTCCGGGCCGTGGCGATGGTGTGACCAATCAAACCTCGTTCCTCGCGCGGCGCGCGGCGTTGCGCGCCGATCCCTTGAATCCCGCCTTCATCCATTGGCCCAGTTTTACCAATCGCTACAACCGCATCGCAAAACACGGCGCCAACCGGCTGCAACCGAATTTGATTTTCTCCGAGCTCCGCAAACTCGGCGTGCAGATTGAGGTCAACCTCACCGCCGGGTTGGGGGCGTTTGTCATTATCAACGCGGCCGACTGGGCGGGCAAATGGGAGCTGTGGCAGCATTACTATGCGCAGGCGTTTTATCTCGGCCGCCACTTCGACGTGCAACGATTTCAGATGTTCAACGAACCGGATCACTCCAGCGCGGGGGGATTGACCCAGGCGCAGTATCTGGAGCGACTGCAGTTAAGCTCGGATGCAATCCAGTGCGCGCTGGCCGATGTGAACGCGCTGGACGGGCGGTCGCTCACGCCCACGGTGTTGGCGCCGGTCATCACCACCCCCAGCTACAACAGTTGGGGACAACAGGTCGTAGATCATCGGCACGTCAATTTTTTGGGCCAGACCGATCCGCAGTTCTGGCTGCTGCACCAGTATGACTACCATCAATACAATGCCACGCCCGCGTCTTTCGGTTCCGGACTGGCCAGCCTGCGCCGCGCCCTGGCGGAGGCCATGGCGCCCGAAGCGCCTTTCCCGGTGAGCGTTTCCGAGTTCAACGTCCATACTGCGGCAGTATTTGATACTATGCCGGAAACGCTGGATGATCCGGCCAAGTATGCCCGCTTTGGCGCCATTGTGGCGCATCTGGTCGGGAACGGCGCGCACGAACTATACGCTTTCAAATTCAGCCAGACTCAGGGCGGCGCGAATGACGTTTATCCGGTGCGTAAGAACGGCCTGCATTATGTGGACAACGACGCGGCGCCCTACAACATCGGCGGCATTACCCGGGCGGGTGAAGTGTGGCGGTTGTTCAACAAAGGCTTCGCTCCGGGCCGGCTGCGACAGGACCTCGTCGCAACGGCGGACCTCGGGCATCTCGCGCTGCTGGCCAGCCACGATCCACAGACCGGCTACTATTACGTTTTCTCGGCGAACCATTCTTCCGCGGCAACTCCGCTGACCCTGGACGTCTCGGCTTTGAACCTGCCCGATAACAACCGCGTGTTGATTGAGGAAGTCAGCGAAACCCATTACGGCACCGTGGCGCATTATACGCGGGTGCTGAGCGGGCGGGTGACGACCTTCGTCCAACCAGCGAACAGCGTCTGGCTGGCGACCCTGCCGGCCAAGCCGCAACAGTTTAGTTCGCCGGGCGTGCCGACCTTCACCCTCGCCGCCGCGGAGGACGCCACCGTTAAGGACGGCGTCAACCGAACCAACAATTATGGTGCGGAAACGAATCTGGTGATCCGCAACGATCCCGCCAATACAGCGGACCGGAGCGTGGCGTTGTTGAAATTCCGGTTGCCGACCATTTATCTGCCGGACGTGCAACTGGCGGTGCTGACCGTATCGGGCGCGACCCGTCAGACCAACGTCCCGGTCCAAGCGCATGTCTATGGCCTGACCAATAACGCCTGGTCGCAAACGAACGTCACTTGGGCCACCGCGCCCAATCTGGGTTCGGGCGTGCCCGCCGGCAACCGCATCGCCCATCAGTTTGTGCGGGGCTTGGGTGATTCCGCCTTTCTTCAGGGTCAACTGGTGTTTTCTTCCACCAACTTTGCCGGGCAACAGATTGACGTCACCCGCTTCATTCGCCACCGCCCAACTTACGAAGCGAGTTTCCTCGTCGCGCAGGACCCGCGCTGGAATGTAGCGTTGCCGTCGTTGGCCGTAGGCGACACCCAGCCGGATGGCCTGCGCTTGTTGGCATCGGAAGCCGGCGCGGACGGACCGCGTCTGTTGCTGGTGCGCCTGCGGGACAGCGATGGCGATGGCCTCAGCGACGAGGCCGAACTGAATATCTTTGGCACCGACCCCCACAACGCCGACACGGACGGGGACGGGATCAGTGACGGGGAAGAAGTGTTGATCTGGGGGACCGACCCCGGGCGACGTCTGATCGCGCCGTTGGCGCAGGAGCAATTCGTTTATGCCGCCCATACCGCGCTGGCCGAGCAGGGCGGCTGGCTGTTGAACGGCGGCACGAGCGCGACGGTGGCGCCGGGGAATTTGGACGTGCCGGGGCTGGCGTTCGCGGCGGGCAACTGCCTGACGTGGACCACTCAACCCATGAGCCTGCGGCTGCCGCTCGGCACCAATCTCACGACCGGCGAAGTCTTTTTTTCCTTTGCGTTGCGCGTGGATGCATTGGGCCCTTCATTTACCGGCGTCGGCACTCTGGCCGGAGTCACCACCGGCACGGGCACGTTGTTCGGCAGTAAAATTAACATCCGCACCAACGGCAGCGTCGGGTTCCAACTGGGCTTGTCCAAGGCCACTGGCACGGCCTACGGCGCATGGGCGCCCGATGATTTTGCGGTCGGCGAAACGATCTTTGTGGTGGGCCGTTACCGTTTCAATCCCAGCAGTGACACAGACGACACATGCGCGCTGTGGTTAAATCCAGACCGCACGTCGTTCGGCGCCATCGTGCCGCCGTCAGCCACTATTGCTGAGGTGGGCGCGGGCGGCGCGGACCTGCCGCAGGTGGACCGCTTTTTCTTCCGCGCGGGCAGCGGCAGCACGACCCCCGCGAAGCTCGTCACCGATGAATTACGGATTGGTTTGACCTGGGCCTCGGTCACTCCGCCCGCCGTCGTTCCCGCTTTGCGTTTGGTGTCGTCCGGAGATACCGCCGCACTGCTCTGGCCGACGAACGCCCCGGGATTTGTCTTGGAGGAATCCTCCGCGGTCATGTCTGCTCCGTGGTTTGCCGTGAGCGAGCCAATCCGTACGAATGGCGTGAATTTCTCCGTGGACATCTCCCTCACCAACAACAGTCGTTACTTTCGGCTGCGCCATTGATGGCTTGTTCGCTTATGAAAACCATTTCCCGTCTGCGCGCCGCAATGAGCGGATTCGTTTTGGGGTTGGCGGTGCATGCGGCCGGCGCCGCAATTCAGGAGGGTGCGCTGCGGCTGGCGGCCAACCAACTGGCCCCCGGACAATCCTTTGAGCTGACTGGACAATGGTATTACCAGCCCGGTTACACCCTGCAACCGGCCGACCGGCCGGAAACCGTAATGCCCGCCCACTGCGTCCGCGTTCCCGTCCCCCAACTGCTCAATCGCATCCACTGGTGGCTCGACGACTCGGAGGATTTTAATCAGCGCGAGACGGCGCGGCTTCAAGCCTTGGGATTCGATACCGAGCGCGCCGAGGATGGCTGGTATTACCTGCGGTTGGACTTGCCGGCGCTGCCCGCGGACCGGCACCTGTTTCTCGAGTTCGACGGCGTGGCCATGGTGAGCCGGGCTTATTGCAACGGACGGCTGCTCGGCGAACACAAAGGCATGTTTAGCCGCTTCAGTTATCTCCTCACGCCACATCTGCGTCTGGGCGAAAATCTTTTGGCGGTCCATGTCTCCATGGAAAAAATCCCGGCGTCCACTCTGGCGCTGGGCGAGGCGGTGACGGTTAATCTCACCGCCTCGAAAGTGCTGACGATGAGCAAGGGGATGTTCGGTCCCCTCTCGCCGAACTTTGACAACCGCGCCTACGACCTGCACGGCATCTGGCAGCCGGTGCGGTTGGTGGTGCGGGGTGGCGCGCGGCTTGATGATGTCTGGTTCATCCCCACGCTGGACAGCGCGGAAGTGCGCGTTGAAGCCGCTGCGCTCGCGGGGAATCTGCCAGTCCGGGTGCGCGCCCGCTGGACAAATTCGCGAACCGGCGAACTCTTCGCCGAGGTCAAGTCGCCGCTCATCACCCTCCGGGAGACGCCCAGTTCGCACTCTCTCGTCTTGCGGGCGGTGACACCGAAACTCTGGACCCCGGCTGAACCAAACTTGTATCGGTTGACCGTGACGCTGGAATCGGCCGCAGGCGACCAACTGGATGCTTGGACCCGGAACGTCGGGTTTCGGACCTTCACCGTTCAGGGCAACCAGTTTTATTTGAACGGCAAGCCGTATTGGTTGCGGGGCGCCAATCATCTTCCCTATGGCAAAAATCCGTGCGACCCGGCGCTGCCCCGCAAACTGATCCGACTGTTGCATGAAGCGAACGTGCGCGTCACCCGGACCCACGCCACGCCGTGGAACGAAGCGTGGCTGGATGCGGCGGATGAGATCGGGTTGGGCGTCAGTTTGGAGGGCATCCGGCCGTGGGCGTTGTGCGGTCGCATTGGCGCCACGCCGCCGGAATTGTTCGCGCACTGGCTGATGGAAAACGCGGACGTGGTGAAACGTTGCCGCAATCATCCGAGCGTTTTACTCTACACGATTGGCAACGAAATGATGCTGCGCGACGGGAAGAATCTGGAAAAGTGGGGGCAACTCTCGACCGTGGTGCGTCAGACGCGCCAATTGGATCCGACCCGGCCGGTGATCTGTTCCTCCGAATACACCCGCGACCCGAATTTTTACCGAACCGTGCTTGAGCCGAACGGCATGGACGATGGCGACGTGGACGATCTGCATCGTTACCACAACTGGTATGCGCCCTCCTCCTTTGTCACCGATGCCCGGTTTGCCGCGGAATTGAAGCGCAACGGCGGTCACCGACCGTTGATCGGTCAGGAAATGTCCACCGGTTATCCTGATCTCGATACTGGTCTGCCCGTGCGCCGTTACACGCGGGATTTGTTGACCCCGCAGGCGTGGGTGGGGCAATGGGCTTATCCGGGTCAGGATCCCGCCGTCTTTCTGGATCATCATCGCGCCGTGACCAAACGCTGGGCGGAACGCCTGCGCTTCGAGCGCGGCACGAACACCGCGGGCTTCCTGCTCTTTGCGGCGGAATGTTGGTTCGCCCACAGTTATGACCCGGCCACCGTCAAGCCGTATCCGGTGCTGGCAGCCGTGCGTGATGCCTGGGCGCCGGTTGGCCTGGCTTGGGAAACCGGCCGGCGCCGGTTTTATGCCGGCGAAACCGTCGCCACCGCGGTGTTCGTGACGAACGATGATGAGCAGGGCCGCGACTTGGCTGGGCTCAGCTTGGAAATGGTTTGCCAGGACAACCAAGGCGGGCGGCCACTTCAGCGCGTCCCGCTCGGGCGGCTGCCCAAACTATCCTATTATGAAACCGCGCGGGTGCCGGTCCAAATCCAGTTGCCGGAGATTTCAGCTGACCGCGTCCCACTCCGCTTGACGCTAATTTTGAAGCAAGATGGGCGCGAGCTGGGGAGCACCACCGATCAAATCGAGGTCTTCGCCCAACCGCCAACCCGTCCGCGCTTGGCGGCGGTGGCGACGGCAATTTCTTTGGGACCGCAAATGCGCCAACTGGCGGAAGGGATTTTCGCAGACCTCCATGAAAATCTGGCGAAAGGAGATACCCGACCAGGCGTGGTCCTATTGGGCCCGAGCGCGTCGCTCAAGCCCTTGGAAGCCGGAGGATCACTGCAACGCGCCGTGCAAGCGGGAGCGACTCTGATCGTGTTCGCGCCCGACAAATCCTTGGTGGACCTTTTTCCCGAGGCGCTGCTTGAGGCCGGGGCGGCGGTTGCTGAATTTGCCGACTTCACCCCTCTGCGGACAACGCCCCTCGGACGCGGGCTCGCGCCCATGGATTTGAAATGGTGGGGGCGCGCAGACGATGCGCGGATGTTTGTGGCCAGCCAGTCGCATCGGTTGCGTCCGGATGGCCCGGCCCGTGAAATGGTTCGGTATATCCCGCCGCACGGTTATCTTGCCGCCGAGCGCCTGCCCGAGCAGTACCGGACGGTTCTGTTTGAATTGCTCATCGGCGCCGGACGCATCTGGGTGTGCGACTTGGACTGCGAAGAAACCGTGGGCGTGGATCCGGCGGCGCGTCGCTTCGCCGGGAATTTGCTGCGGGCGGCCGCGGCGCCCGACGCTTTGCGCGGGTTGACCCCGTTTCCCTCACATGAACAATCTTTGCGCGGAATCGCCGACCCGGCGTCGGGCGACCGCTGATTTTTGACCATGGCCAGAAACGCAACCCCCCGCACCACATTGAAGGATGTCGCCCGCGCGGCGCAGGTGTCGCTCTCCACCGTGTCCTATGTGTTGAATAACAATGAACACGCGGCGCGCATCAGTGCGCCGACCCGGGAGCGGGTGTGGGCGGCGGCGGCGCGGCTGGGCTACAAATCCGATCCCATTGGCCGCGCCCTGCAACGCGGGTACACGAATCAAGTGATTCTGTTGATCGTCACTTGGGATCTGGCCACGTCCCACTCCGCCACCGCCATGGCCATCAGCCGCGCGGCTATTGCGAACGGATTCGAACTGACCGTACATGTGGCGGATGACGACGCGGCGGCCGAGTCGTTTCTCAATCGGCGACTGTTGCACCATTGGGGGGGCATCCTGGTGCTGTGGGATTCCCCGGCGATGGCGGCCAGCATCCTCCCGCAACTCGCCGCCGAAGGGGTGCCGGTCATTGATCTATTGCCCGACAGCCCGGCGGGCATCTCCGTGGTTACGGCCGACCGGGAAGACGCTTTTCGGCGCGGCACCGCGCATATGATCGAACTGGGGCACCGGCAGATTGCGCTGGTTTGCGACCTGAACATCCGGGCCAAGACCACGCAGCGCAAGCTGGCGGGCTACCGGCGGGCGCTGGCCGAGGCCGGATTGCCGGCGGATGATCGTTGGGTGGAGAATGTAAATGAATTCGGGTTCGAAGGCGGACACCACGGTTATCGGCGGCTCGTCGCGCGCCATCCCGACGTCACGGGCGTGATCTGCATCAATGATGCCATGGCCTTGGGCGTCATTGCCGCCGCCCAGGAAGCGGGACGGCATTGTCCGGCGGACCTGTCCGTGGTCGGTTTCGGCGATTTCGCCGAGGGACGATATTTCCGTCCCCGATTGACCACGTTCGCGCTCTCGCCCAATCGGGTGGCCCGGCAGGCCTTGGAATTAGTGGTGCGGCAACGCAAGCAGCCAAAAGCGGAACGGCGGGAGGAGTTGATCACGGAAGAATTCATCGTCCGCGAATCCACTGGTGCCGGTCCCGCCCGGCCTGGCTGAGCGAACGGAAAAGGAACAGGACGTTCGCGCTTCCGAAATGCGTTCTTGCGGGGAGTCCGTTACTGCCAATCCGAGGACTGGATAAAAGGCAAAAAACTGCGTGTGACCCCGCGTCACCGGGGGGAAGCGAATCTGCAGCCGCATTGGCGTCAATGGCACCCCTATCCAAGTTCATGGGAAAAGTTCCGTTACCTCAAAATCGCAGGTCAGGATAAAAAATCGAAAAATTCAACTTGACAGCAAACTGAGTTGGGGGTAAGGAAGCCGAAGATTAAACGTTTAACCCGGTCATTCTATGAAAAAATTGATGTTTTGCGGTTTGATGTTTACCTGGCTTTTCCAAGCAATTGGAGCGGTCAGTTACACCACCCCCGAAGGTATCTACTTCCAGGATTTTGATTCCTTACCCTTTAGCCCGCAGAATACGAGTCTGCAAAATACGGTGCCATGGACCGATGACAGCACGTCTTCCGCGAACCAAACCAGTCTGCTGGGTTGGTATTTGTATCATCCCACCTCAACAGCCGAAGGCGGGGTCAACGGCCACCAACGGCTGCGCGCCGGCCCGGGGAATTCAACGACGGGAGCCTTTTACAGCTTTGGAGAAACGGGAAATTCGGAGCGCGCGTTAGGTGCCTTGGGTGCCAATACCCTCGCCCCGGAAGCGCCGGACGATCCCGACGACGCCAATCTCTACATCGCCCTGCGATTGCACAATGACACCGGGGTGACGCTGGACAATTTCACGTTAAGCTATTATGCCGAACAATGGCATGCCAGCGGCCGACCCACCCCCGAGACCATGCTGTTCGGTTGGAGCACGACGGCTATAGCGGTCAACGATCCTTCGACCGCATTTAACGATGTGCCACTGCTGGGCTGGACCGCGCCGGTGACGTTGGGCGCTGAAGGCGCTGTGGACGGCAATGCCAACCGTTTTCTGGTGGGCCCCGTGACCGTGTCCGGCATCAACTGGCTGCCCGACACAGATCTGTGGCTGCGTTGGTCGGATCGCCAAATTCCCTCCGCGCGTGATGACGGAATGGCGATTGATGATTTGACGTTTATTGCCAGCGTACCGGAACCGTCCAGCTTGGCCTTCCTTTTAATTGGCGTGGGCGGACTTCTTTGCGGCCACCGGCGCCGGGCGTAGTTTTTTCAGCAAATCCGTGGGGGCTGGCGGAATCAAGCGGTTCGGAAGAGCCGATGACTCGAAAAAGCCGGGGGTGATAATTGGTCGTGAGAGACCCGGGGCGTATGAATGAATGGCCGCCCCGGGTGAATTGGCCAATGGCAAGACGGATGATTTTTCCGCATGCCAGAAAAGTAAACGAATGTTTATGGTTATGAACACATGCCTTTCATTGAATCGCCAGCGCCTTCATCCGACTCCGCGGGAGGTCGCCTCACGACAATTTATGAATCCCGCTGGCTGGGGGGCCGTCCTCGCTGTGTTTGGCGCCGGCGTGTTGTTGGCGGGATTGACCAGTCACGCCCAGCAGCAACTGGCGCCGCTGACCACATTCGGTCCGCACGGCGACGGGACGTTGCGACCGGGGGACGTCTCTTTTTTAACCGATGACGGCAACCGTTATCAGCGGGGAATGGCGTTCAATCCTCTCACGGGACATCTGATCATCGTGAACCGCTACCCGGTTGGCGCGGAAACGATCAACGTCATTGACGCCGCGACCGGCGCGGAGATCGGCGCCTTGGACACCTGTTGCCCGGCTTTTGGCGGCAGCGCGAATTTCACTTACAACAAGGTGGGGGTGGCGGATGATGGCGCAATTTATGTCGGCAACCTGACCACCAGCGGGAGTCTGGTCACGTTCAATCTCTATCGTTGGGCCGATGAATCAAGCGGCCAGACTTTGGTTTTCAGCGGAGATCCGCGCCAGGGCAACCCAGGCAATAACGACACGCGTTGGGGGGATACGTTTGCCGTTCGCGGGGCGGGGCGTAACACCGAAATTTTATTGGCCACGCAAAGTGGATCGCTGGTTGCGTTGTTGCGTCCGTCGGACGATTCGCTGACTGGGTTCAGCTCCACCCCGTTGACCACCGGATTATCGGGCGGATCGTTGGGTTACGCGCTCGCTTTTGGACCGGGGAACACATTTTACGGCAAGGGCGCCTCCTCGGCGGGCAATCCTTTGTATCTCTTGAGTTATGACGCCGACGCGGGCACGGCCACGGTGCTGCACAACTATGGCTTGGCGGGATTCCCCGGCCGCGTGGGCGCGATCGAAGTTGCCACCACCGGCCGTTTCTTGGGCGCCATTGAAATGACTCCTGGAGCGGCGCTCGACAATGTGCGCCTCTTCGATATTTCCGATCCGGCCCAGCCCCCGGTTTTTCTGGACCGCATCCCGGCGCCGTACAGCACCAACGCCAATGCCGTCTATTCCGGCGCGGTGGCCTTTGGCTTGGGGAACCTTTACGCGCTGAACAGTGATAACGGCATTGCGGCCTATCAAATCGTGGCGGGCACTCCGGCGGTGCCGCCAGTGATCTTCCAAAATCCCGTGGATGTAATGGCGCAAATCACTTCCAACATCGTGTTCACGGTGGGGGTGGATGGCACGCTGCCGTTGGCCTATCAGTGGCGGTTCAACGACGCCGAAATTACCGGGCAGATTCCCAACGTCACCAACGGTACCAGCGCTGCCTTGTGGTTGACCAATTTGACGGCCGCCAATGAAGGCAGTTATGCCGTCGTCGTTACCAACGCCTACGGAGCGGTGACCAGCGCCGTCGCCGTGTTGACCGTGCTGCCGAACGCCGGGGATTTGCTCGTGTACGATGCGTTTGACTATCCGGTGGGCGAAATTTTGCCCGGCCATGGCGGCTGGATGATGACCTCGGGGGCCGCCAACGGAGCGATGGAAGCCGGCAACCTCATCGTGCCCGGCCTGGCGCCGGCGCGGGGGAATCGTTATACGTGGACCAACTCCAGCAGTGTTCGCAAACCGTTTGGCGAGTACAGCGCCGGGGAAGTTTACGCCTCGTTCGCGTTCCGGTTGGACACCCCCTCGACCAGCCAGACAAGCGAAACGACGGCGGGATTTTCCTTCGGCACCTCAACCACTTTTCCCGCCAAGTTGAACCTCATCGGCGACGGCGCCGGCGGTTACCAGTTTGGGCTCTACAAAGGGCCGGGTACATCTGGCAACGGCACGGTGGACAGCCACATCTATCAAGCGGGGGAAACCGTATTTGTGGTGATGCGGTACGTGTTCAAACCCGGGGTCAACGATGACACTTGCGACCTATGGTTGAATCCCGATCCCGACACGTTTGGCGCGGCCACGCCGCCGGTGGCGACGATTGCGGACATTGGCGACGGCGTGAAGGAGTCCGCTTGGAGTTACATTGACCGCTTCTTCTGGCGCTGGGTCAGCCAGGGCTATGAAAAACGCACCGCCGATGAGTTGCGCATCGGTTTTTCCTGGGCGGAAGTCACGCCCCCGGCGCCGCCTGTGCTGGCCGTTGCCCTCCGTGGCAACGATGTGGTGCTTTCCTGGTCCGCCAGCTTCACCGGCTTTTCACTCGAAGCCAATGCGGATGTGGCGGATGACGGCGGCTGGGAACCGGTGGGCGCTCCGGTGACCGTGATCGGGGACCTTTATACCGTCACGGTGCCCGTCAACGGTGAAAAATTCTTCCGTCTGAAAAAATAGCCCCTCTCCTTCCGTGCAAAAATCCGACGGTCATCGCCAACGTGCGTTTACCCTCATCGAACTGCTCGTGGTCATTGCCATCATTGCGATTCTGGCGGCCATGCTGCTTCCGGCGTTGAGCCAGGCCAAAGACAAGGCCAAGCGGATCAATTGCCTGAGCAACTGCCGCCAATTGGGGATCGGGTCGCAGTTGTATGCCGCGGATTTCAACGGGCACCTCGTGATTGACACGCGCGGCGCGCCGCCCAACACCTGGGTCAACGGCCGCGACGATCTGGCTTGGTTGCATCCCACCTATATTTCCAGCTTGGGCGCCTTCCTGTGTCCCAACACCCAAAACAACATCCGCACCAACCTGATGCTGGACCAGTGGGCCAACCTCATGATTATTCGCGACCTGACCGACAACGCGGTCGGCGGCCGGCTCGGCACCAACGGTCACAGTTACGAGGTGCTCGGCGAAGTGCGCGCGGTTAACAAGGTGACCTTGCAATTCGTCAGCACGTACACGCTGCAATATCATCCCTCAAAAATGACGCCCGGCCCGGCCCGTTTCTGGTTGATGCACGACAGCGACGACGCCGGGACGAACAATCAATGGGACAAAACCGACAATCACGGAGATAAAGGAGGCAACGTGGTCTATTGCGACGGGCACGCCGCGTGGGTGCCCAACAAACGCCATGACTACGAGTGGAACATCACGCGTGATCAGGCCAAGTGGTGATTCCCCTTCCGCTTCTGCTTTCGTCGTTGGGCCGGTGTCTCGCTGATTCTTTCCGCAACAACCGTCCACCGGATGGCGCTGGCGGCGGGAGCGTACCGTCGGAATGGCCGCAACGCGTTCCAGCGGCATGAGGAGGTAACACGGGCATGTCCATGAAAACCGTGTTTTGCTTTTCCGATTGCCTCAAACGCGGGGGAGCTGCGGTTTGGTGTGTCGCGGGGGGTGTGGTTTTTCTGGCGGCGTTCCTGACAGACGGCGCCGCGTCCGAAGAGCGGGAGTTCACGATTAATTTGTTCAATCATCACGATTTTCCCGTACGTCAACCGGTCCAAGTGCGTGCGTCGTTGAGTCCGCTGGGGGCCTGGCAGACGGATGCGGAGCAACCCGTACAGGTCACCCGGGACGGCGCTGCCTTGATCGCCGACCTGCCGGGGAACGGACATCAGCGGGTGAATTTGCGACCCGGAATAACGCGAGCGGTTGAACCCCAGTTGATTCTGTCGCCCGGTGAGGACTCGGTTTCACTACGCTGGCATGGACGTGAGTGGGGACGATTGGCGTGGGATCTGCGGGTGCGGCCAGCCGACTTGGACAAAGCGACGGATGAAAAAATCCGCAGCGCCCCGCCGGATGATTTTGCGGCTGATTTTGAACCACTGCCGCTGACATTTCAGCAAGTCGAAACGGGACCAGTCTTCGACACTTGGACCGCCGTCGCGACGAAAGCGGGGCTGCGTTTGCGGATTGAACTGCGCGCTTATCGGGAAGGGTTCCTAGATCTGGACAGCCAGTTGGTGAATGAATCCGCGGATCCGCGGCGGAAGGTTTATGCCGCCGTGGTGACCCGCTGGGAGCATCCCCCCGCAGCCGAGCGGACGTTGTGTTACGACAACCACATTATTCCCTTCGGTGACCGGGACTGGTCGCCGTTTCGTCGGGGGTCGGGCCGGCATCAGTTCACCCAGCGCGGGGTGGACTGGCTGCGCCTGGATTTGGCGGCAGCCGGGTCGGTGGTTTGGCTGCAGGACTTTGCCCCGTCGTTCACGGTGCGGGATGCATCGGCGCGCAATCGTTTCAAGCAACCGCGCGACCAGGGCGCTAATCTGCCGCAACTCGGGCAGGAGGCGCAAACCGCGGGCCCTTCCCTGTATAACATCACCGAGATCGCGCGCGCCAACATCCGCTCCTATCGCGACCGGCTGGCGGACAACATCCTGCCGCCGCGTGGCGGAAGTGTGACCTTTTCCTCGCGGCTGGTTTTCAGTTTGTCCCGGCTGACCGATCGGCAGGCGGACGCGGAGTTGATCGGTTACACCAGTTACCGGGAACAAGAGACCACGACCGAAGGCGTCCGGGTGGCGTTCGGCGTGCCCGCCGTGCGGTTCGGGACCAGTTATTTCCCCTATTCCACGCTGGGGGAAAATTTTGATTTCGTGAAGTTGCCGGGCATGGACCGTGAAGGGTTCTGGCCGCTGGCCGCGGACACCGTTTTGCGTTGGCGCGAGTTTGCCGATGACATCCGACGCGATTTACGGCTGGCCAAGGCAATGGGGTTTCACGTGATTCGCCTGCATCATCTCGAACTGCTCGCGCCCATTCCGCCGGAAACGCGCCAAGCCTACTTGGATTTCTTCTTCGGTGAACTGCGCCATTTGCAACTGAAAGCGATGCTGGATGTGTTTGCCTCCGACACCGCCATCGCGGAGTTGCTGGACCGATACGGCGATGTGGTGGAAGCCGTGGAACTGGAGAACGAAATTCTGATCTGGGGGATTCCCGCGGACCGGCCGGCGCGTTGGCGGCAAACGTACGCGACGATCAAGCGCGTCGCGCCGCAGGTGCGCGTGCATCTGACCGGCTACAACAACACCGGCATCTTCAACCGACTCATCGCGCTGGGGGTGCCGTTTGATCGGGTGGGCTTGCATTTGTACGTGGATTCGTTGGATGCCATCCCCACCACGCGCGGCTACGCGCTGGCGCTGGGCAGTTACGCGGGAAAAATTGGCCGGCCTCCCGTGATAACCGAATGGAACTGGCGTGATCTGACGCGCCTGACGCCGGAAGCGCGGGCGGAAGTTTATCCGGCAATTTTTGAAACCGTGCTCGCCACCCGCGCCGTTCCGGAAATGTTTCAGTTTCAGTTCAATGAAACGCTCGCCCCGAATCCGCGTTCCGGACGTGGGAATCTTCTTCGTCATTATGAACTGCTGCATCTCAGCCGCCGGCTCAAGCCGGAAGCCTTGGAATTGATGAAGCTCATCCGCCGATACAGTGCGCCCGACGATCCGGTGCGGCGGCTGTGCCTGCCTCCGGTCGTCGTTAATCTCGACGCGCGGGGGACCGGCATGGCGACGGTGGCTCTGACGAACACCAGCCCCCACTCAATCCGGTTGAAGGTCTCTCTCGAGACTTCGGGTGATCTCCAAGCCGACTTGACTGATGCACGCAAGGACATGCTGGAACCTGGCCAGGCATGCTCCGTCCCGGTTGCTCTCAAGACGGTCGGCCTGACGCCGGGGTTTTATTACTGCTTTCTGCGGTGTGAATCAGATGAGGGATGGTTGCGCTATGGTTGGATTGAAGCGCGGCTTGCCGGAGCGCCCCAGTTGGATGAGTCTCCGCGTTTAGCGGTTGCCTACCCTCGCGGCATTCGCGAGGCATTGGATTTTGATTGGGCCGCTCCCCTGGCGGTGGTTTACGGTCAGGACGCTCCCGTGTTGGAAGTGGAAACCGCCATCGCGCTGGCCGAAACCCTCGAAAGCGCGACTGGACATCCGGTGGACTATTGGCAGGCGGACACACTCCCGGCAGAGCAATGGGCTGCGCGCCCCCTCATTCTGGTAGGCTCGCGAAACCACCTGCCGCTGGTGGCGGACATTGTGGAAAAGCTCGCACCCGATTCGACCAGCTTCGTCACCCGCTTGTCGTTACCGGCCACGCCGCCGCGATTGGTGGTGAGCGGGGCCGATCTCCTGGCGGTTGAGTTGGCGGGGATGGACTTGCTCCTGCGTTGGTGGCGGCACGCCAAAGACGCCGCCGCCCGACGGATCGGCTTGGTGGAAAAAGAACTGCCCCGCGGCTCGGACCCCGCGCAACTCCCTTGAACCGGCAAATGTTTTCTGCATCACAATGAACCCCTTCCGACATCGCCTGAGTTTCGCCGCCCTGCTGCTGGCGTTGTTGCTGGGGAAGGCGTCGGCGGGCGCGCTCGAATTCATCCGCTGCCTGGCTATGGCCACGGCGGATCGCGTTCGCGTCGAAGTCGCGCTCCAGTTGGAGGCGGACGCCGAGGTGGAATTAACCGGTCGCATTTCGCGCGTTCCCGATGGTCAGTTGCTTTGGCAGGGGTCGCTCGGACGAGTTCAGTCGAGCGGAAAAACGGCGGTTCTTTCCCACACGGTTTCCGATCTTCAACCCGACTTGTGGTCGCCGAATTCCCCGACCCTTTACCGTTTGGAAGTCACCGCCCGCAGCGGAGGGCTCCAGCGGGCGACGCGGGCGGTGCGGTTTGGCTTCCGTTCGTTTGAAGCGCGCGCGGGCCAGTTCTGGTTGAATGGCCGGCCGATTTTCCTGCGCGGCCTCGCCATCAATCCGCCCGGTCGCACCATTCCCCAAGCCGTCGGGGAGTCACGCCAGTTTGCGGAGGATTACGTCCGTTTTCTCAAAGCGCAAAATGTAAACTGCTTCCGCATCACCACCGACGAATCCCCGGTGTGGTTTGAAGTTTGCGATGAACTGGGCATGCTGCTCTATGCCGGGCGCTACGGCGCGCCGCCTGGCGCGGACGAAGGCAAACGGGTGGTGCCGACTGACGCCGACCGGGTGATTGCCGGCTACCGGAAGTTATTGGAAGGCTACGCCTCGCATCCCAGCATTGTGATGTATTTGCTGGCGAACGAGCTGCCGGTGTCCGGGGAACGCGGGGCGGCGTTCAGCGCGCTGCTCACGCGTGCGCATGAGGAACTGCGCCGCTGGGATGACACGCGGCCCTACATCGGCAATGCCGGCTACGGCGAGGGCCGTGAAGGGGACGTGTGCGACGTGCATCGCTATTGGGGTTGGTATTACAACTCGTTCCTCACCTATTACAATCTGCGCGACCGGCTGTATCCCCAGCCGTTGTTCGGTGACCCGGCAAAGAACCAGCCGCTCACATTCACCGAATGTGTCGGATCGTTTACCGGGTCCGCGGGCGAGTTCAACGTCGTCCGCAGCAAACAGCTCGCGCCGCGCTTGGGCTGGATCGGTCATACCCCCACGCCGCGGAAGGACGCACTCGAATACCAGGCTTTCATGACGGGGCAGGCGGGCGAATTGTTCCGGCGAATGCGTCCGCTCAACCCGCGCCTGGCCGGTCTGATGCCGTTCACAATCCTGTTCTATAATTGGGCGGGCATTGCGTCCTTCGCCGACATGAAACCCAAACCGGTGGCGGATGCGTTGCGGCTTGCGTATCAACCCGTGCTGTTGAGTTGGGAGTTGTGGACGCCGCAGGTGTATGCGGGGACCACGCTCCGGCCTGTGGCGCATGTGGTCAATGACGATGACGATTACCGCCCGCTGACCAACGCCACGCTGGAAGTCGTCCTGCGCGCGGGTGACGGCCGGGAATTTGGCCAAACTCGGATCGCGTTGCCTGCCCTGGCGTACTTTGACGTGTGGCGCCAACCGCTGGCGCTTGATCTACCCGCCCATCTACCCGAGGGAGATTATTGGATCGCCGGGCGCGTGATGGCCGATGGCGAACTCCGCTCCACGAACGGCGTGCCGTTGTTTGTTGCCCGGCGCGGTGCGTCCTCGGCCGGGGCGGTTCGATTGAATCCATCTGTCCGGATCGGATGTTATGATCCTTCGGGGCGCACGGTGGCCGCGTTGCGAACCAATGGCATCCAATGCGAATCCATTGCGTCGCCCGCCCGGCTCCCGGGCGATTTGAAAGTGCTGTTGCTCGGGGAAAACGCGTGGGATGATACGTTGCGTGCGGCGGCGGAATCACTGCGCCGGTTTGTGCGCACGGGCGGACGCGTGCTTTGCCTGGCCCAGGACGCGACACGGTTTGATGGTGACTGGCTGCCGGTGGCAGTCGAGTTCCTTACCAGTTCGCTGAACGATCCGCATTATCCGCCGCTTACACGACCGTTCCGCGAGCAAATGAACGTGAACCCCGAACGGCCCTGGCATCCGGTGTTCGCCGGCCTTGATCGCCGGCGTTTGCGGTTGTGGTCGGATTACACGGGCTGGGATCAAACCCAACCCGGCTTTCCGCGGGTGTATCCGGTGACCGCCGGCTTCAAACTGCGCCATCCCGCGGCGCTCGAACATACCGCCATTCTGGCGGACTACGATCGCGGCTTGGAAGGCGTCGCGCTCGCGGAGATGTTTGACGGCGCCGGGTCGGTCCTGCTTTGCGGATTTGATCTGGTCCGGCGCGCGGGATTGGACCCGGTGGCGGACCGGTTGCTGGTAAACCTGGTGGCCTATGCCGGCGCATCCGAGGGTCACGAGGTTCATCCGCTGGTGGAAGCGCCGATTCGTTGGGCCGATTTTCCTTCCGAGCGCGGCACGGTGTGCGGTTCGCTCAACGGATTGCTGCCGAACACGGAATGGATCCCGGCACCGGACGGACCGCGTTCGCCGCCGTTACCCGCGAACACCGGCGCTTGGAACATGCAACCCGGCGACCAGTTCGTCCCGCAAGGCCGGCAGCCGTTCGGTGCGTACGGTTACTCCACGGCGTCCAGCCTGCGGTTACCCTCCGGCGGCTCGGGCCTCGGCAGCGGTTTCTTCTGGGCGCGGGTTCCGGCGGGCCGGCGTTTTGTGGTTACGACAGTGCGCAACCCAGCCTCTGCGGACGGCACACTGACGGTGTTGGTCAATGACCATTCGCCGGCGCCCGCCACGGTCATTGCCCCCGGCCAATCCGTCGTGGTGCGGACGCCGTTGCCGGCGGGCGCCACCAATCTTTGCATCCGCTACACCGGAACGCGGACATTGGTCTTGATGGAAACGGCTTTTGAGTAACCTCTGATCGCCATGACGGATCCGACTTCGCCCAATTCCCGCGCCGGCCACTACCGATGGATCATCTGCGCCCTGCTGTTTTTGGCGACCACGGTCAACTACGTGGATCGCGCGGTGTTTGGCGTGTTGGCGCCGGAGCTGGAGAAGATTGTGGGCTGGACGGATCGTCAATTCGGGGACATCAACGCCGCCTTCACGCTCGCGTACGCCATCGGCTTCGTCATCATGGGCCGTTTCATGGATCGGGTGGGGACGCGCATCGGCTACGCGGTGGCGCTGGTGCTGTGGAGTCTGGCCGCCGCCGGGCATGCGCTGGCGCGAACGCCGTTGGGTTTTGGCATCGCGCGGTTTTTGCTGGGCTTGGGTGAATCCGGTAATTTCCCCGCCGCTGTCAAGACCACGGCCGAATGGTTTCCCCGCCGCGAACGCGCCCTGGCTGTGGGTATTTTCAACGCCGGCTCGAATGTGGGCGCGGTGCTGGCGCCGTTGTTGGTGCCGGTCATTGCCCTGAAGTGGGGCTGGCAATGGGCTTTTATTTCCACCGGTCTGGCGGGCCTGGTCTGGGTTGCGGTCTGGTTGCCGATTTATCGGAAACCGCAGGAACATCCGAAACTCAAACCGGCTGAACTGGCCTACATCCAAAGCGACGGTTCGGAGCGGCCGGTGCGCGTGCCGTGGCGGCGGCTGTGGCCGCACCGTCAGACTTGGGCGTTCGCCGCCGGCAAGTTCATGACCGATCCGATCTGGTGGTTTTATTTGTTCTGGTCGGGCAAATTTTTGGCGGACCAATTTGGCGTTGATCTCAAAACCATCGGACCGCCGCTCATTACGATTTATCTGCTGGCGGATATCGGCAGCGTGGCGGGCGGCTGGTTTTCCTCGTCCCTGCTCAAACGGGGCTGGACGCCCAACGCCGCCCGGAAAACGGCCATGTTCGCCTGCGCCGTTTGTGTGATGCCGGTTTCACTCGCGCCGGTCGTTTCCAACTTGTGGGTGTCCGTGGTCTTGATCGGCGTGGCGGCGGCGGCGCACCAGGGTTTCTCCGCCAATTTATTCACGCTCACCTCCGACCTGTTCCCGCGTCACGCGGTCGGGTCGGTGGTGGGAATCGGCGGTCTGGCCGGTGCTGTGGGTGGGATGTTGATGCAGTCGGCCTCCGGGCGCATCAAGGATGCCACCGGCAGTTATCTGGCCATGTTTTTGATGGCGGCGGTGGTTTATCTGGCCGCCTTGGGCGTCGTGCATCTGTTGACACCGCGCCTGACGCCCGCGCGCCTGGCGGCGGAGTCCGTGCCGGAGACGAAAGGAAAAAGCTTATGACCAATGAACAATGGAACGGGTTGCTCGCCGTGTTGCGGGGCGAAGAGGTTCGTCCCCAGCCGGTTGGATTCATCATTGATTGTCCGTGGTTGCCCGGCTGGTTTGGGGTTGAAATCAGTCATTACCTGGCCAGCGAAACCCTCTGGTTTGAGGCCAACCGGCGGGCCATCCAGGAATTTCCCGATGTTTGGTTTTTACCGGGATTTTGGTCCGAGTTTGGCATGTGTACCGAGCCTTCCGCTTTCGGGGCGCGCTGCCTTTTTCCGCGCGACGAATTTCCATTCGCCGAGAAGGTCATCCACGATCTCGGCCAAATCCCGGATTTACCGCAGCCGGATCCCGCGACCGCCGGGTTGCTGCCCTTCATGTTGCACCGGCTGCGTTGGGCCCGTCCCCGGCTCGAAGCCTTGGGCCATCAAATCCGCTTCTCCGTCTCGCGCGGACCGTTGAATGTCGCCTCCTTCCTGATGGGTGCGACGGAGTTTTTGATGGCGTTGAAAACCGATCCGGAGGCGGTCCACGCGTTGTTGCGACGGGTTACTGACTTCCTCCAAGGCTGGCACGCGCTGCAACGCGCGACGTTTCCCAGCATAGACGGCCGGTTCGTGCTGGATGATGTCGTCGGTTTCCTGTCGGAGGCCGATTTTCTCGAATTCGGTTTCCCTTATCTGAAGGAACTCTTCGCCGCCGAAGTGACGGTGAAATTCTTCCATAACGACGCGCCGTGCGCAGTCTCCGTCCGGCATTACTCCGCCTGCGGCATCAACCTGTTCAACCCCGGCATGCAAACGCCGCTCAACGAATTGCGCGCGCTCGCCGGCCCGGCGCTGACCTTGATGGGGAACATCCCGCCGCGCGACGTGCTGGCCCGGGGCACGCCGGCGGACGTGCGGGAGGCGGTGGAGCGGTTGCGGGCCGACATGGAGGACGATCCGCGCCTGATTCTCTCTTGCGGCGGCGGAATGCCGCCCGGCGTGAGTACGGAAAATATTCGCGCCTTTGTGTCCGCCGCCCGGGAATGAGTGGTTTTCCGAATTTCTCTGCCGGGAAAATTTCGTGGAGTGGTGGCGTGGAAAACGTCCTTGAGCAAACTTTACGCGCATGAGCAAACCGACAAGACAGACGCCTGATTCCGCGACGCATCCGGCGCCGTTCCGTCTCGATGGCGAGGTGGTCCTGATCACCGGAGGCGGCACGGGGTTGGGACGGGCGATGGCGGATTGCATGGTGGCGGCCGGCGCGCGGGTGGTGTTGCTGGGGCGGCGCCGGGCGCCGTTGCAGCAAAGCGTGGCTGAACTTGGCGACCACGCTACTTGGGTGGAGCATGACGTGACGGACGCCGCCGCCGCGCCCGCCGTGTTGCGGGCCGCCGCCCGGCCGTTTGGGGCGGTTACCGTTCTCGTCAATAATGCGGGCATTCATTTCAAGAAACCCGCTCTGACCACCACAGAGGCTGAATTCCAACAAGTGCTCAACACCCACGTGCTCGGCGCGCACGCCCTCACCCGCGCCGTGTTGCCCGACCTGATCGCGCGCCGGCGGGGTTCGGTGCTCTTCGTGGCCTCCATGGCTTCGTTGTTCGGGATTCCATTGGTGCTGGCCTACAGCGCCGCCAAAAGCGCCTATCTCGGCATGGTCCGGACCCTGGCCACCGAAGTGTCGCAGTACGGAGTCCGTGTTAACGCCATTGCGCCGGGATGGATTGAAACCGACATGAGCCGGCAAGCGTTGCAAGGCGATCCCGTCCGGTATCAACGCATTGTGGAGCGCACCCCGATGCGGGCCTTGGGCCGGGCCGCCGACGTGGGCTGGGCGGCCGTGTATTTGTGTTCGCCCGCCGCCCGATTTCTCACCGGCGTGGTCCTGCCCGTGGATGGCGGGGTTAGCATTGGTTTTTGAAGACGTATGAAACTGGGACTTGGCCTTTACCGGCATCAACTGGATCGCGATCACTTCGCTTTCGCGCGGCAATGTGGTTGCACGCATTTGGTCGTGCATCTCGTGGATTATTTCAAATCCGCTCCCCGCAACCAGCCCGGCGACCAACCGGTGGGTGACGACGCGGGTTGGGGGTTGGCCGGAAACCCGAACCAGCTATGGACCTACGCGGAACTGGCGGCGTTGAAGCGGGAAGTCAACGCGGCCGGCTTGGAGTTGGAAGCCATTGAGAACTTTGATCCCGCGCACTGGCACGATGTGTTGTTGGATGGACCGCAGAAAGCGGCCCAACTCGAAAATTTGAAGACCCTCATTCGCAATCTGGGGCAGGCCGGGATTCCGATCATGGGTTATAATTTTTCTCTCGCGGGCGTGGGGGGGCGCGTGAAAGGGCCGTTTGCGCGCGGCGGTGCCGAAGCCGTCGGCATGGACGGGCCTTGTGACCAACCCATGCCCAACGGGATGGTGTGGAATATGATTTACGACCGCCACGCTCCGCCCGGTTGGGTGCCGTCGGCCACCCCGGAGCAACTCTGGCAGCGGCTTCAGGATTTTCTGGACGCCCTTGTCCCGGTTGCTGAGGCGGCGGGCGTGACCCTGGCCGCGCACCCGGACGATCCGCCAACGCCAACGCTGCGCGGCCAGCCGCGTTTGGTGTATCAACCGCGGCTTTACCAGAAGTTGCTTGATTTGAAGCCCAGCCCCCGCAACGCCTTGGAGTTTTGCGTCGGCACCCTGGCGGAAATGACGGAAGGCGATCTTTATGATGCTGTGGATCACTATAGCCGCCAGGGGCAACTGGCGTACGTCCACCTGCGCAACGTGCGCGGCAAAGTGCCCCATTACCGGGAAACCTTTATTGATGAAGGCGACGTGGATGTCCTGCGCGTATTGCGGATTCTACGGAAGAACAACTTTTCCGGCGTCATCATCCCCGACCACGCGCCGCAGATGACCTGCGCGGCGCCCTGGCATGCGGGAATGGCTTACGCCTTGGGCTACTTGCGCTCGGCCATGACCGTCGCCAACCGTTAGCCCTTAACGAATTTCGATCGCCCCAAGGTGCGCACTCGGAACATTCGCCTTGGGACCGGAATGGTAGGCGGAAATCGTTTCAACTGGGCATCGTCCTCGTGTGCTGCGGCCACAGTTTTCCGTTGGTGACAGATTGGGCCGGCGCACTTGACTCTTGCCTGGACCGTGCTTTGTTGGTCTATCATCACGGTCAGCCGCATTAATGGCAGACATCAAAAAAACAACACGATAATAGAAAAACGAGAAATATGGCACACGAACTTCCTCCGCTTCCGTATGCGTTCGACGCGTTGGAGCCGCACTTGGACAAGGCCACGATGGAAATCCACCACGGCCGTCATCACAAGGCTTACGTGGACAATCTGAACAAGGCCATTGCCGGGCAGATTGCCTTGGAGGCCAAATCGCTGGAACAACTCATCAAAGATCTGGGCTCCGTGCCGGATGCTGTGCGCGCGGCGGTGCGCAACAACGGCGGCGGACATTGGAATCACAGCTTCTTCTGGAAAATCATGGCGCCCAACGCGCCCGGGCGTCCCTCCGGCAAACTGGCGGAGGCGATTACGGCCACCTTCGGCGGCTTTGACGAATTCAAGGCCAAATTCGAAGCCGCCGGGCTGGGACGGTTCGGCAGCGGTTGGGCCTGGCTCGTGGTAAATGGCGGCAAGTTGGAGGTCGTGTCCACCGCGAATCAGGACAATCCGCTCATGGGCCCGGCGGTCGCCGGTTGCGCCGGCACGCCGCTCTTGGGAGTGGACGTTTGGGAACACGCCTACTACCTGAAGTACCAAAACAAGCGCGCCGACTATTTGAAGGCGTTTTGGCACGTGGTCAACTGGGCGGAAGTCGAGAAGCATTACGCGGCAGCCACCGCCTGACGGGCGCGGTTCCGCAGGCATTGATCCCGGGCGTCGGAGAATTTCCGGCGCCCGGCTTGCTTTCGCAACGCGGTAAGAGGAAATCCATTTCCATAAACCCGCCCTCCGGATCGGCATGTTCCGTATGGGCGGATACTGCCGGGCTTCGGACTTGCCAGCAACCGGGGTGACGATTGACAATCAGGCCGCACAACGGTTTCCCAGATGAACAACGACCGGCAACCCAAGCATGCCTGGCCTCCGTGGCTTAAATCCTTGGTCATTGGACGGCATCCGCGGCGCACCCTCTGGCGGATCGGCGGCTTGGTCGTTGTGTGTTTTGTCACGTTTCGTTTTGTGCTGCTGCCGGTGCGCGTGGAGGGAGAAAGCATGTGGCCCACCTATCGCAACCATCGCATTAATTTTATCAACCGGCTGGCTTATCTCCGGCACGAACCGCGGCGGGGCGACGTGGTGGGCATCCGGCTGGCCGGTTGGCGCGTGATGTTCATGAAACGGATCGTGGGGTTGCCCGGGGAAACGGTGGCGTTTCACGGCGGGCGTCTTTACATCAACCGCCAGTTGGTGCCCGAGCCGTATGTGCGCACGCCCTGCAATTGGGAACTGCCCCCCGAACAGTTGGGCCCGGATGAATACTTCGTCGTGGGCGACAACCGGGGCATGGCGGTCCAGGATCACTGGCTGGGGGCCACGTCCCGGGCGCGCATCATGGGCAAGGTGTTGTTATGAAAATCGCCGTCCGCCTTCTGCTCGGCCTCGGCGGCCTCCTCCTCGTGATCTGGCTGTGGGGGGTCTTTTTTCCGGGACCGGAAAAAATCATCCGCAAACGCCTGCGCGAACTGGAGGCGCTGGTCTCCTTCCCGGCGAATCAACCGCCGCTCGCCAACCTGACCGCCGTGCAACAAATTTGCGCGCGGGTGACGCCGGATGTGGAAATCCGCGTGGACGTTCGCGGGGTGGGCCGCGGCCAGCTTCAGGGGCGCGATCATCTGCGGGAAGCGCTATTGGGATTTCGCTCCACCGTGAACGGCGCGAAAGTGGAACTCCTTGACGTGGGCGTGCGCCTGGCGCCGGACAAACAATCCGCCGAGGTTTCCCTGACCGCCAAAGCGCGCACCCCGCGCGACCCGGACACTCAATTCCAAGAGTTGAAGATCATTATGCGTCATCAAGGCGGGCATTGGCTCGTCGCGCAAGTGGAAACCGTAAAGACCTTGCGTTGAAGGTTGCGCGTGATTGAGGTCGGCGAAGCAAATGTCGCATCGCTTGCCCAGGGAGGATTCCGCAGAAACGACTTGGCTGGCAGCCGAATGAAGATTACCGCAGAGAGATCCATCATGAGACATCGCCCCGGTCAACCCATGCTGCGTTGACAATAAGATTGCCAGCCGGTTGGGGCTGAATCAGCCTTCCGCCGATGAAAGTCGTGAAATCCATCGCCGCCATGCAACGTCTGTCGGGGCGGTGGCGGCGCGCGGGGCGGCGCATCGGACTGGTGCCCACCATGGGCTTTTTGCATGAAGGCCATCTCAGCCTGATTCGCGTCGCCCGCCGGCGGGTGGGGGCGTCCGGACAAGTGGTGGTCAGCATTTACGTAAATCCCACCCAGTTCGGTCCCGCCGAGGATTGGGTGCGGTACCCGCGGGATTTGCCCCGCGACCTGAAGGCGTGCCGCGCGGCGGGGGTGGACGTGGTGTTCGCTCCCAGCGACGCCGCCATGTATCCCGGAAAGGCCGCGGGTCGGTACAGCACGTACGTCGTCGAAGAACAACTCTCGCAAAGCATGGAGGGCCGGACGCGTCCCACGCATTTCCGCGGCGTGACGACCGTGGTGGCGAAACTATTCCATCTCGTCCAGCCGGACGTGGCGGTGTTCGGCGCGAAAGACTGGCAACAGGCGGCGGTCATCCGGCGCATGGTGACCGATCTGAATTTTCCGGTGCGCATGGTGATCGCGCCGACCGTGCGGGAACCGGATGGATTGGCGATGAGCTCGCGCAATAAATACCTCGATCCCGAGCAACGCCGGCAAGCCACGGTGTTGTGGCAGGCGCTCCGGCACGCGCGGAGCCGGGTGGGCCGGACGCCGATTCCCGCCGCGCGTCTAAAAAAGGAGATCGCCCGGCTGGTGGCCGCCGCGTCCCAGGCGAAACTCGATTACGTGGAATTTTTTGACCCGGAAACGCTGGCGCCCGTCGCCCGGGTTTCCCGGGGAACCCACATGGCGCTGGCCGTCTGGGTGGGAAAAACACGTTTGATTGACAACGGGCGGCTTTGACGGCGCGAGGCGCGTTTCCTCCGGCAACCGGCCGTTGATTTGAATTTCGCGTTCCCGGGGCGGTGGGGTAAATTTCCTCCCGTGAAACACTTCGATTATCTGGTTCTAGGCAGCGGCATCGCGGGCTTGTCGTTTGCGCTCAAAGCAGCCGCCTGCGGACGGGTGGCCATCGTTACCAAGAAGGACCGGGCGGAATCCAACACGAATTACGCCCAGGGCGGCATCGCGGCGGTTTTCAGCAAGGAGGATTCGTTTGCGTTGCATGTGCGCGACACGCTGGTCGCCGGGGCGGGACTATGCAACGAACCGGTCGTCCGGCAGATTATCGAGGATGGTCCGGCGCGGATCGCGGAATTGATTGCCTTGGGCACGCAATTTTCCGAACGCGAAGCGCGCAGCGAAAACGGCGTGCGGGAATTGGATCTGGGCCGGGAGGGCGGGCATTCGAAACGCCGGATTCTGCACGTCAAAGATGTGACCGGGCGCGAGATCGAGCGCCGGCTGTTGCAGGCGGTGGCGGCCCAACCCAACATTACGATTTTCGAAAACCATCTGGCGATTGACCTCATCACCCGCCAGAAACTCGGTGGTGGGGGCGAGAACCGTTGTCTGGGCGCCTACGTGTTCGACAAACCGAATGGCGTGGTGGAAACCTTCGTCGCGCCGGTCACGCTGCTGGCCACGGGCGGCTGCGGGAAGGTATATCTTTATACGACCAATCCGGATATTGCCACGGGCGATGGCGTGGCGATGGCGTATCGCGCGGGCGCGACCGTGGCGAACATGGAGTTCATCCAGTTTCATCCCACCTGCCTGTATCATCCCAAGGCGAAATCATTTCTCATCAGCGAAGCCGTGCGCGGTGAAGGCGGGGTGCTGCGCAATCTCCGCGGCGTGGAGTTCATGGAGGGCGTGCATCCGCTGAAATCGCTGGCGCCGCGCGACATCGTGGCCCGGGCGATTGACAGTGAGATCAAGAAAAGCGGGGCGACGCATGTGTGGTTGGACATCACCCACAAACCCGCCCCGTTCATCATGGAACGGTTTCCGAATATCTACCAAACCTGCCTCGGCTACGGTTTGGACATCACCAAGGAGCCGATTCCGGTGGTGCCCGCCGCCCATTATCAATGCGGCGGGGTGCGGACCACGGTGGACGGGCAAACGGATATTCCGGGACTGTACGCCGTGGGCGAAGTCGCCTGCACCGGCTTGCACGGCGCCAACCGGCTGGCGAGCAATTCCCTTTTGGAAGCCGTGGTGTGCGCGCATCGCGCCGCCCAGCATATCGCGGGGAATCCGCTGCCGCCCGTCGAGGTTTCGATTCCGGCCTGGCAATCGGGCGAGGCTTGCAACGCCGATGAAATGGTCGTGGTCGCCCACAACTGGAATGAAATCCGCCGGTTGATGTGGGATTACGTGGGCATCGTGCGCACGACCAAACGCCTCGAGCGCGCCCAGAAACGGCTGGTCAATCTGCAACAGGAAATCCACGAGTATTACTGGAATTTCATCGTCACGGCGGATCTCCTGGAACTGCGCAACATCGCCACGGTGGCGGAATTGATTGTGCAATGCGCGTTGCAACGCCCCGAAAGCCGCGGCCTGCATTTCACCCTCGATTTTCCGGATGCAAATCCGGATTGGGCCCAGCGCAACACCGTCGTGCGTCGCTGACACCGGTTTCATCAACCGGCGACGGCGGGGATAAGGCAACCTCCGCCAAACGCGCGCCGCTATTTTTCGCTTCTTTCCTTGCGCATCGCATGATTGAGTCAGGGGCGTGACCGGAACACTTATCAATGCGGCGGCCATCGTCATCAGCGGACTGGCGGGACTGTGGCTGCGGCGCGGCCTCCCAACTGCCACGCAAAATTGGCTGAAGGTCGCCCTGGGCGCTTTGACCGTGTATGTGGGGCTGCGCCTCACGTGGATCAGCCTCAGCGGCTCGCTCCTCACCGTTCTGAAACAACTAGGGCTCGTCGTGCTGGCGATGATGCTGGGTAAAATCGCCGGTCGGTTGCTGGGGTTGCAAAGGGCTTCGAACCGCCTCGGCCAATTCGCCCGCGAACGCTGCGCCGCCGCGCGTCCGGGCGCCCGCGGTCAATTCAACGAGGCGTTCACCGTCTGCACCGTGTTGTTCTGCGTGGCCCCGCTGGGACCGCTGGGCGCGGTGGTGGATGGGTTGGGCGGACATTCCGGGCCGCTCATCATCAAAGCGGCGATGGACGGGCTGGCGGCCATGGGATTCATCCGTCTGTTCGGCTGGGGCGTGCTGGTCTCCGCATTGCCGGTGCTGGCGGGGCAGGGCACCATTGCCCTGCTTGGCGCGCAATTGGTTGAGCCGTTCCTCCGCGTGCACGGCGGGTTGACCGATGCGGTCGTCGCCACGGCTGGGTTGCTGATTTTCTCCGTCGCCCTGCTGATCTTGGAAGTGCGCCGGGTGGAGGTGGCGGATTATCTGCCCAGCCTGTTCTTCGCGCCGTTGCTGGCGCGGCTGTGGTGGTGAAAGAAGGGAGTGGGTACGGTTTTGTCTTCCCCGACGCGTTGGGTGTTTCCTTGCCCATTGAGAAAATTCACCGTACTCCTCCGCCATCACATTGCTCCCGCCATCGGGAACGGGACCGCTTCTCCTGCGTTTTCAACGTCGTTCCTGCGGATTGGGAAAATCTTGAAGAGCAAGAATCCGACGCAAAGGTTTCCGGTGCGGCGTCACGGATCGGGCAGCGAACGAAAGACATTGTCCCAACCCAGCACGGTCAAATTTTGCTCGCACCCGCCAAAACAATACGAATGGAAATAGATCAGCCGGATGTTGCGGGCGTTTAACTCGGCCTTGACGGCGTCGTCCAAGCCCGGCTCCCGCCACGGATCCAAAATCAACTCCTCGACATGTTCGTGTCCGGTCCGTCCATGGGCCCACAAGGTTTGCGCATAGTAATCGCGGAGAACCAACGGCTCGCTTAACAGCCCTTCAATGCGTGTTTCTCCCGCGCCCCCCACATAGCTGTACTGGGTGCCGACACTTGGAAACCACGGATTGCACGGGTCCAGGGGCGGTCCGGTTTCCACGCGGCAGGGCAACCAGCGTAGCGTGGTGGCAATGGAGATGGGATTGGTGGTCATGGACCGCCACCCGGGCGGGTAAAGACCCGGCTCAAAACCGGCGAGATTCGTCAGGGGTTCGGGTGAACGAAACAACAATACCGATTCGTTGGTCGTCAAGAAGGTGCTTCCTGCCACCCCTGACACGGCCACCGGTGTCGCATAGGTGACTTGCAAGGCAAGCTGCGCGTCGGCCACGGTGCGCCATTGGCTTTCCCTCGCTGAGACCGCGAGGGGCCATTCGGTAAAGAGGGTAAACGCGCGCCGGGCTGCGCCGGTTCCTTGTGTCCAGCCGTCCAAGGTGATCAGGCGGTTGGGATCGGACGCACTCGCGGTGGCAAACGAGGCATCGGGCCAATCGGCAGGCCGGCCGGTCAGGACGCGAACCGGGGACGTTTCGGCGAACTCGACATTCGCCGTGTGGTAGAGGGAGGCGGCCAGGTTGGTGGTGTGGAGCAGCACGTTGGTGGTCCGCAGTTGCCATTTTGATTTCAAGCGATGCATGGCAAACACGCCACTGCCCTGGGGCATCGGGCTGCCCACCACTTCGAAGCCGCTGCCGGGTGACACCAGCCATTCCGTCGCCTCGCTCAACAAAAAAACCGGCTGCAGGTTTGTGGAGGTGGGGAGTGGGATCTCGCGAACCTGTTTCACGTAGAGGCGGCCCGGTTGGAGTTTTTTGTATTCGAGCACCAGCTGGAACAGAGACCGGTTGGTATTCTCTGTGCCATAACCCGCGGCCACGGTGGCAGCCAAGCCGGCCAGGTGCTGGTAATCAGCCGGCCAGCTCAGCACGTAATCGCCCCACGGCACCAGGGCGGAACTCTGCCGCGAGGAGAGGTTCGTGGCGCCGAACCAGTGTTGGAAATCTACGATTTCAGGAGCGGCCGCATCGTTGGGATTTGTCACCGAGGCGGCGCCGAGCTGGGTGACGAAAGTGCCGCGAATGTTCCAACCGATGGGCGTAAGCTGCGCCGTGAGCGTGGCCACGCCATTGGCGAGTTCGATTTCGTCCGGCGTCGAGTAATGCACCAGCAAGGCCATGCCGGCTTGCGACTCGTCCACGCCCAGCCGCAACCGTTCCAGGAAAGCGTTTTCATTGTAGAAGCTGGCGAAGACTTTCTTGATCGCACGGAATACGCCGCGTTCCTTCGGCTGGGAGGCATCGCAATGACACGGACCGGTGGTGTCGTCGTCAAGGTCGTCCGCCAGGCAACCACTAAAGCTGTCGTAGAGCCCCGCGCCGGTGAAACTCTCGCTGTCTTCAAGATTGGTCGAACTGCGGAAACGGATTTTGCGGTGGGGATCAAAGCCGGCCAACGCCCCCAAGACAGCCTGCTCTTGGGCCGGAGTCAATTGCGCCGTCTGAGTAAACAACCCGCGTATGGCGGTCAATTGCATCCGCACGGCGGCGACATTGGGCGGATATTGAAAACCTTCCAAGCGCGCTTGAATGGTGGCCGCCAGGGTTCGACCGTCGGGCAGCGTTTGGTTCAGGAACTCGTCCCATAAATCGAAACTGAAAGCAATGGCCTCGGGGGAGAAATCGGGGATGGCCCGGCGCAACAAGCCGAAGTTGGCTGCTTTCCCGCCAAAAAACCGGATGTCGGCTGGCATGAGTTTGGCGGTGTCCGCCGTGTAGGCCCCGTAGCGCGCTTTGGGGATCAGGTGAAGTTGCGGAATCTTGAACGCGGCGATCTGCGCTTTTTGTGCGGGCGTTAGCACGCCCTCCAAGTCCAGCAGTTTAATGCGGTCGCCATCCGGTCCTGATTCGGTGCGGAGCGCGATGTCATGGCCGATCAAACCCTGGGCGCGCCCGCGTTCGTCCGCCCCGGCCAGCGAGGCAAAAGGCACGCCGTAATTTTGGGCCAGGAGAGCCACATGCGAGCCGGGCGTTGCCGGCGCAAGGGAGAGGATCCCGGCCACGAAGGGAATTTCCGCCGGCACCGCATCCGTGAGCAGGATGTCTTCGGGACACAACCGGCCGTCAGCGTAAGCCGCCGCAATCTCGGCGCCCGGCACAAAAACCAGCCGGCCCACCGCCCAGCCTCCCGCGTAAATCGTCGTGGCCTGGCCAGTCCAACGTTCCAGCGAGGCCAGCGGAATCCCCCGGGCGGCAAACCAATTTTCATTTCGCCAGGCGCTGTCCGCCTGCTCAAAGGTCGGCAGATAAAATGCAGTGACCTCCGGGCTGGCGGCCACCGCCGATTTCACCACTTCAAACCACCGCGCGACCTGCTCGGGCGGGTAGGGATCCTGGCCGACAAACTGGATGCCGTATTCCCGGCCCATGAATGGCCAGAGAGACTGCGGAGCGCTGAGCGTGAATTGCGGAGCGAGGATAACGCCCAGGACAACGCGTTGTCCGTTGGTCCGCAGCGAAACCGCATTAAATTGCTCCGGCGACAGGCCGAAACACAGCGGAAGCCGTTGAACAGCGAATTCGTAATGCAGGGGATACGCCCGGCTGTCTTGGAAAATCACGCGGTTGGGATCATCCAGAAGGAGGGCGAACTTGGCCCACACGAGCGGTGAAGTCGCCGAACAGGGAGTCACATTGAAAAAAGGATCCCCGGGAAACTGCAACTGGTTCGCCCAATCGTTCGTGTTGCCACGGGGAGTGCGCGCGATCCGATAAAAGCGGGCGGTCTGTCCATCCGCGCTGGGATCGGTAAAATCAAACGGCGTATGCAGCAGCACCGCGGCGTCATGCCAATGAACGAGATCGGTGGAAACCTGGAGAGTGAACACTTGCGGCGGGGCGTTTGAATCATGGAAATCACCCCGGACACGGGGCCAGCCGTTCGGCGCCGGCAACAGGACTTCCAGTCGTAATGGACAATTGGTGCGCGGCGGGTCCGGAAAAATAATTTGGGCCGGCACCGGTTTCGGCAATCCCGCCAGCAGCAGTACGAGCAGCAACGGGGACCAATCCGCCCGCAGCCTCGTTTTGCCACGACCAATGGAAACCGGCCTGGTCTTCATGCGGTTAACGTACTCCAGCAGGAATTTGAAGCAAGCGCAGTGCTGGCACGTCCTGCCGGCTGAGGTGACCGAACTGCCAATGATTGGATTTCCGTTTGACGCCGGGTTTGTGGTTCTTGTCCGTCAATGATCCGTTTGCACGGCTCCGACGATTTCTTTCACATCGACAATGCCTTTCCGTTCCATGAACTGCCGGAGAGCGGCCAGGATTTGCAAGGCGGTTTGCGGTTCGTAGAAGTTCGCCGTGCCCACGGCCACCGCCGTCGCGCCCGCCATCATGAATTCGATGGCGTCCGCGGCGCTCTGGATGCCGCCCATGCCAATGATGGGAATTTTCACCGCCCGGGCCGCTTCCCAAACCAGCTTCACCGCCATCGGTTTGATGCAGGGACCGGTCAATCCCCCGGTGACATTGGCGAGCCGGGGCCGGCGGGTTTCAATGTCGATGGCCATAGCCGGAAAGCTGTTGGTGATGGACAAGCCATCGCTGCCGGCCTCGGCGGCGGCTTGGGCGAACGGCGCGATGCTGGGCACGTTCGGGCTCAGCTTGGTGATAAGGGGAAGCGTGGTGACACGGCGGCAGGCGGCCACCACCCGGCTCAACAACCGGGAATCCGTGCCGAATTGCGCGCCGCCTTCCTTGATGTTCGGGCAGGAGACGTTGAGTTCCAGCGCACCCACGCCTTCCAAGGTGTCGAATCGCCGCGCCACTTCGGCGTATTCCTCCACGGTCGTACCCCAAATGTTGATGATGGTCGGCACGCGCAGTTCCCGCAGAAACGGCCAGTATTTCTGAATGAAACCATCCACGCCCGGACCTTGCAGGCCGATGGCGTTGAGCAAGCCGCTGGTCACTTCCGCCGTGCGCGGCGGCGGATTGCCCCGCACCGGGTGCAGCCGGATGCCTTTAACCGTGACCGCGCCGAGTTGGTTCAAGTCCAACAAGGGCGAGTATTCGATCCCGTAGCCGAAGGTCCCGGAAGCAACCGTCACCGGATTGGGCATCCGCAGTTGGCCAATGTTGACCGCTAGGTTCATGAAGATACCTCCCCTTGAATATCCCGGGAACCTTGCCGCTCCCGGTCGGCGGTCAATCTTTTTTCTCCCGAGCCGGGCGAGTCGAGAGCGGGCAGGGGAGGGAGCGGGTTCGAGGGGGCAACGGGCACCGGCGGTGCCGGTGGAATCGTCCACAGCAACTCCTGTGCGTTGAAAACTGGTCCGTCGGTACAGACGCGTTGATAGGCCCAGCCATCGCCTGATTTGACGGGAATCACGCACGTCAGACAGGCGCCGATGCCGCAGCACATATGCGTGTCCATGGATAACTCCGCCGGCAGGTTGAATTCTTGGGCGATCTGGCCCACCGCATGGAGCATGGGCGTCGGCCCGCAGGCGAACAGTCGGAAATGACGGCCCGGAGGCGCGGGCTGACGGATGGCGGCCAGCAACGGCTGGGTGACGAGTCCCTTTTCGCCGTGACTGCCATCTTCGGTGGCGATGCGCACCTCCCAACCCAACGCGGCAAATTCCGCCACGCACAAAATGTCCGCGCGCCGGCGTCCGCCCACAAACACGATGCCCGGTCGGGGCGATCGCTGTGCCAGCAGATACAACGCAGCCATGCCATAACCGCCCGCAATCAACAGCGGCAATGCCGCGTCGTCGCGGGGCACCGTAAAGCCGCGACCCAGCGGGGCGATCACGTTCAACACTTCGCCCGGGAGCATGCGCGCGAGCGCGGCGGTGCCTTGACCGACGGTTTTGTAGAGCAGGGAGAATGTATCGCCGTTCACCTGATAAATGCTGAACGGACGCCGCAGCAGGGCCGCTTTGAGCGAGGGGATTCGAACGTGCGCAAACTGGCCGGGTTGCACGAGCGGCGCAATGCCGGGGGCGCGCACCACCAATTGAAAATACAAATCGGCGGCGCGGACGTTGGCAACGATTTCAACGGTCTGCTCCAGCATGATCGCGGGCGCAGGATGCGGGGCGGCGCGGGGTGTGTCAATTGCGCGCGCCGGCGCCGCGCCATCAGCGGGGCGCCGCCGGTGTTTTCGCCAACGCCTCCGCGGCGGTGGTGCGGACGACTTCATCCGCGTCCTGCAGCAGGTTTGACAACGCGGCAACGACGCGGGGATGACTGGCGGAGACGGTGAGTAATGCCTGCAACGCTTGACGGCGCGAGAGCGGGTCTGGGTCATCCGTCATTTCCAGCAAGGGATCAAGCGTCGCGCGGGGCGAGGGCGAAATGCGGACCAACGCCTGGGCGGCGGCGCGCCGGCAATCCCCGCGTTCCTCCCGGACGAGCTGGGCGACCGGCGCCAGCGCCGGCAACCCGATTTGCGCCAGGGTGTGAACGGCGGAGTCGCGCACCGCCCGGTACGGATGCCCCAGGCAATGCAGCACCTCGGGCAGGGCGGGGACCGCTGCGGCGCGCATTTCGCCGAGCGCGTACACGGCGGGATGATGCAAAACATCATTCGTGCCGCGCAGGGCGGCGACGCACACGGCCACCGCCTCGGGAGAGCCGATGCGCCCCAATGCAGTGGCGGCCAGCCAGCGTTCTTCCGGGCGCGGGTTGGTCAGCATCCCACCCAGCGCCGGGACCGCCGCGTCGGCTTGCCCGTCCAGTGCCGCGAGGGCATGCGCCGCCACAATGCGCCGCGCCGAGGCATCCGCCGGACGAATCGTGCGATAAATCAATCGTTGCAGCGGTTTGGGCAGCCAGGCGGGCGGGGGGTGGAGCGGTTTGGTCAGGAGCGGGTCCTGCGTGCGCACCATCCGGATGAGATCGGGCACCGCCGTCGCGCCCAGTTGTTGAAAGGCGGCGGCGGCTTCCTCGCGTTGGCGCGGGATTGGCCCGTGCAATTGGAAGGCCCAGGCGCTAACCGGTTGGCCTTGGTAAACCAACTCGCGAGGCCGGGCTTGGTAAGCAAACCAGATCCCCGCAGCTCCGAGAACTCCTAGACCCAGAATCAGGGCGATGGAACGTTTCACGGGCACCGGCGTGCGTCCGCACAGGGCGGCGGTGGCGGGTTGTGCCTACGACATCGCCACCGTCGGTGCGGCGGCGGCCGATACCGCCTGCCCAGAGCCGACCGGTTCGCGGTCGCTTTGGCGGAGTGTTTCGTCTCGAGCCGGGTTGGCCCGGATTTTCTGATAGGTCGCCAGCGCCAGGAGCGGCCAGTTGTTCCGGTACATGTCGTATTTCAGATAGAACACCTTGGGAAACCCCGTGCCAGTGGTTTCGTCTTCGCTCCAGGATCCGTCCGCGTTTTGGGTGCGCACCAGATACTCAATGCCGCGTTTGAGAGCCGGTCGTTCCGGATCGCCAAAGGTACACAACCCCATCACCGCCCAAGCCGTTTGCGAGGCGGTGCTGGGGCCCTGGCCTTTGAAGACCGGGTCGTTGTACGTGTTGCATCGTTCGCCCCAGCCGCCGTCCGCGCGTTGCACGCTTTCGAGCCAGTCCCGCGCGCGCAGCAGCCAGGGTTGGCGCATGTCCACGCCGATGGCCCGCAAGCCACGCAGCACCTGCCAGGTGCCATAGATGTAATTCACGCCCCAACGCCCGTACCACGAGCCGTCCGCTTCCTGCTGCGACCGGAGATAAGCCAGGGCCTGTTGCACTTGGGGATGCGTCAGCGGGAATTTCTCGGCGCCCAACAATTCCAGGATGCGCGCGGTGATGTCGGCGCATTCCGGGTCCAGCATGGCGTTATGGTCGGCAAAGGGGACTTTTTCGAGCACGCCCTTGGTGCAATCCTTGTCAAACGCCGCCCAGCCGCCATCCTTGCACTGGAAGGTCAGCATCCAGTTCAGACCCCGTTGGAAGGCGGCGTCGCGCCGGGCGGGATTGTCCGCGGCCACCTGCCGGAACGCCAGCAGGACCATGGCGGTGTCGTCCACGTCGGGATTCCATTTGTTCGCAAACTCGAAAGCCCAACCGCTTGGCTCCACGTTCACCGCGTTTTTGTACTGCCAATCCCCGCGGAACCGGATCTCCTTGTCCAACAGCCATTCTACCGCCCGTTTGAGCGCGGGATGATCTTCCGGCAGGCCCGATTCACGCAGGCAAACCGTCGTGATGGCGGTATCCCAGACCGGGGACAGACAGGGTTCAATGCGCACCGATTCCGGGGTTTCGTGTTCCAGTTCCTTGAGATGGCGTGCGGCGCGGACGACCTCTGGATGATCGTTGGGATAGCCGAGCGCCTTGAGCGCGATGAGCGAGTTGAGCATGGCGGGAAAAATGGCCGCCAGCCCGTCGGATCCCTCGAACCGTTCCAACATCCATTGCTCCGCGCGTTTCAACGCGCGTTTGCGGAAGGGATGAATCCCCGCCTGGGCCCAGAGTTCGGCAAACTTGTGCAGCTTATCGAGGCTGAGGAAAAAATTGCGCCAGGTGAACCAGCCGGGATCGCGCGGCAAGCGCAGGTCGCGCTCGTGAAATCCTTCCGGATATAATTCGTCCAAGTCCACCGTGCAGGGGCGGGTGGGTTTGAAATGGTTGATGATGGCCAGCGGCACGAGCATGGCGCGCGACCAGTTGCTCATCTCCCAAAAATTGACGTGAAACCATTTGCCAATCAGCAGCACCTCGCAGGGGATGGTGGGGACGTATTTCCAAGGATACAACCCGAGCAACGCCAGGTAGAGTTTCGAGAACGTGTTCATGCGGGGCACGCCGCCGAGTGCGCGGGCCACTTCCCGCGCGCGGAGCATGCGGCTGTCGGTCACTGGCAGCCCGGCCAGTTTCAAGGCGAGGTAGGCCTTGACGGTGGCGTTCACCTCGGCGGGGCCGCCGTGGTAAATGTTCCACCCGCCATCCGGCAGTTGTTGGGAAAGAATGTGATGGACCGCCTTGCGTTGCCAGGCCGGGTCCACGCTCTGGTCCCAGTGATGAAACGCGATCATGTCGGAGACGAGCGTGGAATCCACGATCAACTCGCCGATCCAGTAGCCCTCCGGCTTTTGCTGGCCCAGCAAATACGCTTGCGACCGCCGGATGGCCGTCTCAAGGCCGGGGCGGGTCGGGGCATTTTCTGAAAACGCGCCGGACGAGTTTTCGGTCAAGCTCGGGTTCGTAATACGACTCGGGTTCGTTATACTACTCGACATGTGAGCAAATCTGCGGGTTAAACCCGGAAGAGTAAAGGATTAACATCCTTGGTGTCATGACTCTTTGAGAATGTCCTGTCACGACTCTTTGAAAATGTCCCCTTGGGGCGGCAGTTGCGGTAGCCACTGCCGCCACAATGGGAACATTAATCATGAGTGCGAAAGAACGGCGACGCGCCGTCATTATGGCGGGAGTGCAAGCGGGCGAACTCAACTTGGTGGGCCCAGCGGCCGTGCTGGGGCTGAGCTACCGGCAGACCAAGCGGGTGTGGCGACGGTATCGGGCCGCCGGAGATGCGGGGTTAGTACACCGGTTGCGCGGCCGCCCCGGCCCGCGCCGCAAGCCGCCGGAGCTGCGTGCGCAGGTGCTGGCGCGGCATGCCCAGCGGTATCCGGACTTTGGCCCCACCCTGGCGGCGGAGTATCTGGCCCAGGAGGGCTGGCGGGTGGATCACGAGACGCTGCGGCGCTGGCTGCTGGCCGCGGGCCGATGGACCGTGCGCCGACGGCGGCAACGCCACCGGCAATGGCGCGAGCGCAAACCGTGCTTTGGGGCGATGGTGCAACTGGATGGTTCGCACCACGACTGGTTCGAGGGACGGCGGGCGCCGTGTGTGCTGATGGTGATGGTGGATGATGCGACCAATCGGGTGTGGGCGCAGTTCTTTGAGGCCGAGACGACGCACGCCAGCTACGACATGCTGGAGGGCTGGACCAGGCGGTATGGGCTGCCGCAAAGCCTGTATGTGGACCGGGACCGCATCTATCGGTGTGAAGGGGTGGGCAACATTGCCGAGCAACTGGCGGGCAAAGCCCCGCAAACGCAGTTTGGGCGGGCGATGGAAAAGTTGGGGGTGCAATTGATCTTGGCCCACAGTCCGCAGGCCAAGGGGCGGGTGGAACGGATGAACGGGGTGCTGCAAGACCGGCTGGTGAAGGCGCTGCGACTGGCCGGGATCAACGATCTGGCCGCAGCCAACGCGTATTTGGCGCAGACGTATCTGCCCGAACTCAACCAGAGATTCCAGGTGCCGGCGGCCAGTGCGGCGGATGTACACCAAGCGGTGCCGCGGGGGTGGCAGGAGGCATTGAGTTGGGAAGTCGAGCGGGTGGTGCAACGGGATTGGACGGTGGTTTACCAAGGCCGGTGGTATCAATTGGATCGGGCGACGGCCGGGCTGGGACTGGCGGGCAAGAAGGTGACGGTGCGACGGCTGCGGGATGGGCGCATCCAACTGGAGCGAGGTGGTGTGAAACTCCAATGGCGGGAACTGGACCGGCGCCCCCTGCGGGTGCGAGTCCCGGTGGTACCGATCCGACCCGCCGTGGGGCGGCAGAAGCCGGCGGCGAACCATCCGTGGCGGCTGCAGCGGATTGGCAGCGTGCGCAAGGCGAGGCAACGGCGGCCGGGCGGCGTCCGTCGGGTGGGGATCTCTGGTCGGCCTCCGCTCCGCTCCGGCCTCCCGGCGTCCCCCACCCGACGCACAGAGAACAACAACAGAGAAAGGGGACATTATCTCCCGAGTTCTTAAGGGGACATTTCTAAAGAGTTTTGACAGGTGTCAGGGAAAGAATTTACCGTCCGGGGCGGATCCTTTACCCTGCCGACTTATGGATTGGGCAGCCAACCTCGAATCGGTTCAGGAACGCATCCGCACTGCGTGCGATCGGGCGGGGCGGGCGGTGGATTCGGTGGCGTTGCTGGCCGTGGCCAAAACCCATTCCGCGGACGCGGTGCAGACGCTGGCCGCGTGCGGCGTGCGGTTGTTTGGAGAGAACAAGGTGCAGGAAGCCAAGGCCAAAATTCCGCTCTGCTCCAGCCGGTTGCGTTGGCATTTGATCGGGCATCTCCAGACGAACAAAGTGCGGGATGCGGTGGCGCTGTTTGAAATGATCCAGAGCGTGGACAGCCTGCGGTTGGCGCGGGAAATCAACCAGCGCGCCGAACAGGCCGCCAAACAGATGCCGATATTGCTGGAGGTGAACCTGGCGGGTGAGGCGAGCAAATTTGGTTACGCGCCGGATCAACTGCGGGCGGAGTTGCGGGAACTCAACGCGCTGCCCCGACTGGAAATTCACGGGTTGATGACCGTGCCGCCGTGGTCGCCGGTGCCGGAGCGGGTGCGTCCTTATTTCCGTCAATTGCGTGAATTGCGGCAACAATGTGAGGACCAGTTGGGTGCGCCGTTGCCGGAGTTGAGCATGGGCATGACGGGGGATTTTGAAGTGGCGATTGAGGAAGGGGCGACCCTGGTGCGGATTGGCACGGCGCTGTTTGGCCAACGAACATCGCGGCCCGCATCGGCTTGAAATGGCGCCGGGGACGGTTTAGCCTCTCCCCCGTGACGCCGGATGTTTTCAAACGCGAGATGACGCAGGCCGCCCGGGCTTACGACCGCCACGTGGTGAGCCTAGAAAAAAGCACGGAGGAATTTCAACGGGCCTTGCGGGGATTGGTCCAGAAAGCAATCCAAGCCTACACCCACCGCGGGCCGGAACTGCGGCACGGCATCGCCCTCGACAAACATGTGACCGTCATTTTGAGCCAGTCCGATACGGACCGGCCGCTCTGCGGAATTTATTTCAACCTGCATTCGCCCTACCAGCGCCAGACCTTGCCCACCACGGTGAAGCCGATCGGGGATGCCCCGTCCGAGACGAACGAGTGACGGGATCACCACTCGCGCACCTCATCGCCGGGCTGCGCCTCGCCGGCAATGAGGTCGGCGACAACATTATCGTCGCGTCGCCAGGTATCCACGCGGACTTCGCCCACTTTCAAGTCGCGACGATAGACATTCAGCACCTGCCCTGGCGCCGCCATGCGGCCGACGGGGAAATTCACGACGACATAGCGGGCGCGGGCATTGAGGAATACCACCTGGCCGCGCAGAGAGGAATCGGGCGTGATCACTGGGGCGGTGGGGCGGGCGGTCCGACCGGCGGCGTCCGCAGAGCCGTTTGAGGCGGTGGGTTTGGTGGTGGCGCACGACAGCGTCGCCGCCATTACCAGTCCCCAGAGCCAGCGCCCAACATAGTTCATGGGGGGCAGTAAAAAGGCGTCCCGGTTTTGGGTCAACGCCCTTCTTTATTCGAGATGACCCCCGGAGGCACGAAGTCCCCAGTCTTTCCCAAATGACGGGCAATTGGTGCTTGCCACGGGGCGTTTGGCTGCTACCTTTCCCGGCTCTGAAGCGAAAGTAGATTTTTTTTATGGCACGCAAATGTGAATTGACCGGCAAAGGTCCGCGCAAGGGCAGCAAAATCTGGCGCAGCGGCAAGGCGAAGAAACTGGGCGGCATCGGTACGCATATCACCGCCATCACCAAGCGCAGATTTTTGCCCAACCTGCAGCGGGTGAAAGCCGTGGTGGATGGCGAGGTGCGTTACGTCTGGGTGGCCACCAGCGCCCTCAAGAAAGGGTTGGTGACCAAACCGCCGAAACGGACTTGGAAAAAAGCCGAAACGGCCAAGGCATAATTTGGATCGGGGATTCCCGGGCTTGGACGGAGGATGGCGCATAAAGCCATCCTCCTTCTGTTTTTGGGTTGGAAGCCGTCTCGTCAATGAGTGTCGCCGTCAACCGCCTGAAAAAGAATCCACAGAAGGCGCAGATGACGCAGATTTTTCTGTTCCTTTGTCGGCGTGAATCGGCGGCGTCGGCGGACGAAAGTGTTTTTGAGATGGTTTTTAGCCGGCGGCCTTGACCCGGCGGGTCAGCCGTTGCAGTTCTTTGAGGGCGATGAGGGTGAGCTGCACCTTGGCCCAGCCGTATTCGCGCAAGGACTGCCAGCCATGGCGCCGGGCGGCTTCCCGGAGAAGGCTGGTTTTGACCCCTGGTTCAAGCAGGTCGGCGATCTCGTCGTTGAGCATGAAAAATTCGTAGAGCGCCACGCGGCCGCGATAGCCGCGGTTGCTGCACTCCACACATCCCTTGCCGATCCAGGCGCGCGCGTCGGCGAGGGGGATGTCCAACGTCTGGGCCAGTTCGTTCAACAATTTTTTGTCCGGCGCCGGATCGGGGGCCAGGCAGTGACGGCAGATGCGTTGCGCCAGCCGTTGCGCGATGCTGGCCACGAGGGATGAGCCCAACACGCTGGGTTCAATGCCCATCTCCAGCAAGCGGGTGACAGCGCTCACACTGTCGTTGGTGTGCAAGGTGGAGAAGACCAGATGTCCCGTCTGGGCGGCGCGCACGGCGATCTCGGCGGTTTCGACATCGCGGATCTCGCCGATCAAAATCACATCTGGATCGTGCCGCAGGACCGAGCGCAGACCGCTGGCGAAGGTGAGCCCGATTTCTTCGCGGGTCTGGATTTGGGAAATGCCGGAGATCTGGTATTCCACCGGATTTTCGATGGTGATGATCTTGCGGCCTTCTTCATTGGCATGGGCCAGCGCGGCATACAACGTGGTGGTCTTGCCGCTGCCGGTGGGGCCGGTCAACAGGACCATGCCTTGCGGCAACGCCGTCAACTGATGCATCAGTTGTTCCTGCTCCGGTTCCATGCCCAATTGGGCCAGGTCGAGAAACAAGCTTTGCCGTCCCAGGACCCGGAGGCAGATGGTTTCGCCGTGGTTGGTGGGAATCACCGATACCCGCAAATCGTAGGATTCATCGCCGGTTTTCATGGCGATGCGTCCATCCTGCGGTAACCGTTTTTCGGCGATGTTTAAGGCCGCCATGATCTTGATGCGGGAGACCAGGGCGGCGTGCAACTGGCGCAACTCCGCCGGGACGGGCACGGTTTGCAGGACGCCGTCAATCCGGTAACGCAGACGAATCTGGTCGGGATACGGTTCGATGTGGATATCCGTCGCGTCGAGCCGCAGGGCTTCCACCAGAATCTGGTCCACGAACCGCGCGATTGAGGCCTGCACCGCGGCCTCATCAGAGGCTTGAATGTCGAAGACCGCTTCCCGTTCGGAATCATCCACCCCGCGTTCTTCGCGCAACTGGCGGATGGTTTCCGCGCCCAACCCGAATTGCTGGCGCAGCAGGGCATGGATCGCGCTCGGGGTGGTGATGACAAACTCGAACCGTTTGTTCAACAACAGGCGGAGGTTGCCCTGCTCAATCGGTTGGGGCAGTTCGGGCACCGCCACGGTCAGCAAATCCCCTTTCAGGGCGAGCGGAATCAGTTGGTTGTGGAAAACCAGTTTGAGCGGGACCTGGTCCAGCAGGGTTTTATCGAGGGTCACACCGCTGAGATCCGTGAACGGAAGCTGGTTGAGCGTGGCCAGGGCGCGGTAGGTCGCCTCTTCAGACGCGTAATTCAGGTCCACGATGGCCTGGTGCTGTGGGATGCCCAAGTGGGCCTGCCGGCGGCGCGCCAGTTCCAGTTGTTTCTCGGTGAGAATCCCCTGCTGCCGCAGCAGGTCGCCGACTTCCAGCGTGGGGGAGGGAACGGGCGCGCTCATTCGATGGGTACCTCGACTTCCGTGCTGCCGCGGAAAGGAATGACGACTTCCTGCGTCACCGCGCGGCGCAGGGTTAATTCGAGCCGCTGGATGTTCGAGATCATGAGATCGCTGACCACAGGCGCGCCGAGAGACAGCAACGTGGTCGCGCCGCCCACGTTGACAAAGGCGCGTTTCTCCCCGGCGGCAGTTTCGAAGAAACCGTGGTAAGTCAGCTTGACCTTGCGTGTCTTTTTGGCGGGCGGCGGCGGCGGCGGTTGAAAGAACGTAGTTGTAAACGGGGTCGGCAGATTGGTGGCGGGCGCCAGTTGGGTCAAGGTGTCGGGCGCGAACATTTCCTTCAGCCGCGGATTGGTGGGCCCGGCGCCGGCCGGGGCGGGGACGGCGGTGAACCGCGGCAGGACGGGCATCGCGCCACCCAAGTCGCGTGCAAGCAGGATCAGCACCAGCAGGCTCACGCCCGCGACGACGGCGGCGACCAAGTAAGTGCGGTCCGAGGACGGGGTCATGGCGTGCTTTTGGGTTTGACCGGTTCACAAAAACCGGAGGCCACCAGTTCCAGACTGGATTCCGCCGGCGGACCGGCCACGTTTTTCAGGATCAAATGATTGGCAAACAACACCTGGGTTTTGCCCGGAATTTCCCCCAAGCCGGCGGCGGCCAGTTCCTCGCCCCGCAACGGGAGACTGCTTAAGAGCCGCAGCAGGCTTTCCGGCGGACCGTAAACCTCCAGGCGCATGGGGAATTCGAAGAGCAACACATCTTTCCCTTCGGATCGCAGATGCGTCTTGATCGGCATCATGGTGAGGTTGCTGATTGCGCGGGGCTTGGCGGCAAGGGTCGTCGTCAACAATTGTTGGGCAAATGCCAGTCGCGCCCAGTGCAGCGCGGGTTGAACCATTTCCGAATCATACTCCGGCAGGCCCCGCAAGGCGTCCTCGGCCATCACAATCTTGCGCGTGGCCGCCTGGCGGCGCAATTCGGCGGCCGCCTGCCAGCGGGCCCGGTCAAATTCCAGCAGTTGAAATTCTTCGCCCAGCCGGGCCTGCGTTTCGGGATCCAGGGCAATGCGCGGCCAGGCCGCCTCCCCGGCCTGTTGCAGCAGGTCGGCGTCCTGCCGGAGTTGCGTGACGCTGGTGCGCAGGGCGGCTTCGTTCAGCGAGCGGATATGGGGATTGTCTTGCGCCGCCGTCACGAGCCGTTTCCACGCTTCCGTGGCGGGTTTGTTCAAGTCGCGCGACCATTGGTTCACGGTGCGGTAGCCGAACCAGTAGAAGGCAAACACCGCGCCCGCCCCGATCAACAGGCCCACTTGAAACCGCCGGATTTTGCGTTCGGAAATCATGCGTCAGATTTGGCGGCGGCGGGGGGCGGGGCGGGGGGATTGGTGCGGGGGCGCGCGGGCGGCCCGAAAAAAGGCCGGCGCGGCGCGTTGGTGGTGCCCGTCCGCGTCTCGGGCAATTCCGCGTTTTGAAACAGGGCGCGCCATTCCAGATCGGCCAGTTCCACCGTCAACGCAAAATGCCGGTCCGGAATCAAAACCTTGGCGTCCACCCAGGCCCGGCGCTGGAGCGAGGGGACGGAATCCACCCGGCTGAACAACGGGTCCTGCTTCAATTCGGCGACCACCTCGCTGACTACTTTGAGGGCCTGCTCGCCTTGGGCGGGGGCGCATAGTTCCACGACAAAGGTGGGTTTGACCAAGCCGTTGTCCGACGGCATCACGGTGTTGGTCAATCCGAACCGGTTGGTGACGACGATTGGCAGTGTGGTGCCGCGCGCGTAGCAGTCCTGGTCCGCCAGCAACACGCACCAGAAATCGTGGTTAACCCGGGCCTGCTGCACCACGCGGAGAGTGTGTAACAAATCCAGCGTGCGTTCTTGCCGGTCAAAGAGCGGCCAGTATTGCTCCAGGGCCCGGTCCCGGTCCTGTCCGGCGATGGTCAATTGTTCCACCTGCGCGAGCGCGGCCAGTGCTTCCTGCTCCAGTTGACGTTTTCCCTCCAGCAAAGTGGTTTTGTGCCAAGTGGCGAGGCCGATCAGCAGTGCCACCACAAAGAGGCCAATCAAACAAACCAAGTTTAACCGGGCGGCTTTTCGCAGACGGCGCCGGTGGGCGCGCAACGGCGGCGGCAGGAGGGATGGCGGATTGGGTGGCCGGTGAAACGCGGCGACCGCCGTGCCGTAGGCCACCACGAAATCGGATATGGGCCACGTTGACTGCACGTGGGGTGGGGTGGGCCAGGTTTGAAAGGGGAATCCGCCCCGGGTCCGCAGAAACTCTAATAGCCCCCGCAGTTGCAGGGCGCCGCCGGAAACCAGAATGGGCATCTTGGCCGGGGCTGGTTCGTTGGAATTTGTCCGTTGCCAGTTATCCAGCAGCTTGCGCAATTCGGCCAGCCATTCCTCGGTCGCCGCCGTCAGCGCGGGAAGGGCATCCGCCCCGGTGAACAAGTCTTGCACGCCGAGCCGGGTTTCCATCTCGCCGGAAGGACACTTGGCGGCCCGGGCCGCTTCTTGAATCCAGCCAGCCACACCGCTGCCAAAACTGGAGGCAAAGACCGGCCGCTGCCTGCGGACCACGGCCACCACCGTGATCGTGTCGCCGATGTCCACCAAGATGCAATTTTGCCCCACAGGATTCACGGCTCCGTACGCCGCCACCAGCGCGCCCGCGACGGGGGAAACGTCGCGCACTTCGTTCACCGTGTCCGTGACGCGATGGAGATGCTGGTTGACATCGTCTTCGCGGGCCAGGGTGATGTAGTAAGGGCGTTGGTAGGCGCCGTGCGGTTCGAGCGGCACTGCCTCGTACACGAGCGGACTCGGGCTCACCCCGCGCAGCCGGTCGGTTTGTTCCGCAATGATCTTGGGCAGGTCCGCTTCGCCGGCGGCGGGCAGATCCAGCACCTGCGAGAAAGTCAAAGGAGCGGGCAGCGTGAGCGCCAGCGGCCAATCGCCCCAGGACTGGATCAGCTCCGCCAGGTGCCGGTGGATTTCTTCCGGCGTCAGCAGCCCTTCCTCCTGCAAATCCACGATCTTCTGGTCAAGCACGCGCACCCCCGCGCCGTGCGCCGCCGCCAGGAGCAGCTTGACGCGGCGGGTGCCGTGATCCACGGCAATCAGCCGTCCTTGCGACCACGGAAGAAAGGTGTTCATGCGGGACAACAGGAAATCAACTGCCGGAATCGTCGTAGTAAAGGTATTCGCCGCTCTCGGAAAGCAGGGTGGCGGTGACAAAGATCAACAAGTACCGCGGCTTATCCACTTCCGTGCGGCGGCGGAAGGCGGCGCCAATCACCGGCAGATTGCCCAAGATCGGCACGGCTTCCACCATCGTGGTGCGTTCGCGTTCCAAGACGCCCCCCATGACCACGGTTTCCCCGGAATTGACGACGACGCGGGTGGACAATTCCTGGGTGCGATATTGGGGCAACCGGATGTCAAAAACCCGGTTGGCCGTTTGTCCGTCCGCGCCGATGTCGCGCAAAGTTGCGTAGGACACCAGTTGCACATCGGTGTTCACCCGAGGATTGAGGGCCAGGACAATGTGTTTGCCGTCCCCGCTGATGCTGGCGAGCACGTTTAATTCCGCGCCCGAGGTGATCCTCGTGGGCGTGCCCTCGGGTACCCAGGAGGAGGCGGTGTAGTATTGGCCCACAGTTTGTTTTACCTGATACCGCTCGTAATAATACTGGACTTTGCCGTCGGCGATGGTGGCGGGGCGGTTGTTCAAGACCGTCAAACGCGGCGCGCTCAGAGTGTGGCTCTCCCCGCTCTGTTCCAAGGCGCTGATGGTGGCGCTGAGCGAGGCGCGGCCTAGGACGTTGGTAAAGACTTCCTGCAATCCTATCCCCACAGCGGGGGAGACGTCGCCCCCGGGGCCGATCGCGCTGGGGAAATTCTGGTTGTTGACCAAGCCGGTGAAATCCTGGGGATTGCGAATGTTCCCCCGGGCCCGGTCCGTTTCCCACAAAGCGCCCAATTGCAGGAAGGCCGGTTTGGAGATGGTGACGAATCGCGCCTCGATCAACACCTGCTGAATCGGGCGGTCCAGTTCATCAATGATTTTCTCCATCACCTGCAGTTGCTCGGGCGTTCCGCGGGCGACGATGATGTTGTGCTCGTAATCCACGAACCATTTCGAGCCGGTGAACAGATTGGTGATGGCCCGTTCGATGGAGGGAATCGCGGGCGCCTCGTCGTTCACAAATTTTTTGAACTTCTGGGTTTCCGTTACGGTGGTGACATTTCCCGCCGTGACCTGGGTGCGGGTTGCTTCTTCCGAACCCAGTTGCGCGGGCAACACAAATCCCTTCCGCAGCCGGTAGAACCGGGTTTCTTCCATCAACTTGGTGGGATCCTTGGCATCCGTGACCCAAACCAGTTCGGGGCCGACTTGAAATTGCACCTCGTAATTGCGGGCCACGTACCGGAAGAATTCATCCAAACGCACCTTCTCCAGATTCACGCTCAACGTCTTTTTAAGCACTTCCAAGGATTTGTCGGCCACGATGTTCACGCCGGAGGTTTGGCTGAGGTTCACAATAAGATTTTCCAAGGTGACGTTGTCCAAATGGATGGACACCTCCTTTTCGAGCACCTTGGCCATGGGCCCGCGCGCGGCTTCCATGTCAAACAGCGGCCCTTTTTCCACCCGGGTTCGGCCGTAGCTTTCCGGGATGATCCGGGCGTTCTCAATGTTATCGAGCGTATCCCGCACGTCTTTTGTGGCGGGCAGGCCGCGATCCTTTTGCTCGGTCAACAGGCTCTTCACCGTGGGGTTGAGGGCGGAGTTTTTGGCGTTGATCGCGCGGATGCTGTCTTCAATGGCTTGTTCCCGCATCCGTTGCTCCTGCTGCCGGACCCAAGTCTGGATTCGTTTCACTCCGGTGTCGTCTGGCGCGGCCTTTAGCAGTTCATCGGCCCGTTCGCGGGCCTCTTCCCAATACCCGTGGCGCGCCAGTTCCAAGATCACTTTGATTTCGGCGTCGTACGCGGGGTTGTATTGCACCTTGGGCACCGGGGCGGGCGGAAAAACGGGGGCGTCGGTGTGCGGTTGGCGGCAGGCGGGCACCATCACCAGCAGTGCCAGCGCCAGGGTGATTCGTTGGGCGATACGCGATGGACTGACCATGTGTGGGATCATAGACGCAAACTCATGTCGGGCGATTCACGTGAACCGTCCGGATTCTGGCCGGAAAGCGCCGGACAAGCAATGAAATCCACCGCTTTTTTTCCCGGAAAATTTCCGCCGGCACCGCCCGCGTAACAACGCGCCGGCGATCCACGCCGGCCGATGGGCGTCCCGCAGTCAAGACCGGTGCCGCCGGGCGCGTTCGACTTCCCGCTCTGCTTCGCGTCGCCGGAGGTCCTGGCGCTTGTCGTACTGCGCCTTGCCTTTGCCCACCGCCAGGGCGACTTTTACCCGGCCGTTTTTCCAATACAACGCAAGCGGGATCAGCGCGTTGCCTTTGACGGACGACAGACTGAAAAGCTTGCGGATCTCGGAGGCGTGGAGCAGCAGCTTGCGCACGGCCTTGGGCGCGTGGTTCTGGATGTTGCCGTGGCTGTATTCCTCGATGTGGGCGTTGCAAAGAAAGACCTCGCCGTCCCGGACCTCGGCATACGCATCCTGGAGTTGTCCCCGCCCGGCCCGGAGCGCCTTGACTTCCGTCCCGCGCAATACAATGCCCGCCTCGAACGTGTCCAGGATGTGATAGTCACGTCGCGCTTTTGAGTTGGTGACGATGTCGGCCATAAACTGCAACCGCCAGAAGGGCGGCCTTCTGGCGGATGACCCCGGCGGCCCCGCGAAGGGCCGGAGGACTTAACGTTTCCGCGTCCGGCGCTTCGGCTTTTCCGGCACCAGATCGGTCGGCGCCGGCAATTCCCAGCCGATTTTTTCCTCCAGGATTTCCAGCAGCGCCACGTCCGCCGCGCCCAAGTTGTCCGCGCCGGCCACCAACGGACGGCTCAGCGCCCCGCTGCCCGAGGTGAGCTGGCGCACCCGCCGCGAAACCAGATTGGTCAGGAGATTGGGGTTCCCCACTTTTTCGACGGCTTTTCTGCAAAGTTCAGCGTTCATTCTTTGGTAAAATTCGAGTCTTGCAAGTTAGCCAGCCCCCTCCGGAAGGCAAGATAAAAAAGGCGCGTGTCACGACTCTTTGAGAATGTCCCCTATTGGACTTGCTGAAAATGTCCCCTTGAGGCGGCGGGGCGCGTTCAGTTCCGCTTTCCCTTTCGCCGTCGCGTGCGCTACAAGAAAGCCATGAAACTTGAATCGCTGCATGTCGGGTTGCAGGTTCGGCACCCGCAATACGGTCCCGGCACTGTGAAAAGCATTACAGAAACCACAGTGGACGTTCAGTTTGCCGATGGACGGCGCACCGTGGCGCCCGAGATGGCGGGTCTCGTGCCGGCCGAGCCGCAGATGACCGTGACGGAGTTGACCCAGCCGTTGGCGCAGTTTATCCGGGAGATTGTGGCGGCCGCCGCCGGGCAATGGGGCCTGGAAAAACCGGACCCGGCCCCGGAAACCTTGGGCGCGCGCTGGCATCAGGGCCGGTTGGTTTTACATCCCGCCGATCCTGCATTGCAAACGAAAGAAGTCCCGCTCGAAGTTTTCTTCCATAAAATCGTGCTGATGCGCAATCAGCTCCGCGTGCTGGAACAAAAGATCAACGCGCACCCCCTGTTAAGCGAGGCAGAAAAGGTGGAAATACAGCAATACCTGACCCGCTGCTACGGGTCCATGACCACCTTTAACGTATTGTTCAAAGACAAGGAAGACCAGTTCTGAAACCATTCTTGGGAGGACAGGTGCCACCCTGTCCCCCTTTCCGGTGTGGGCCGGTGTTCCGGACGGAAGGGTTGGTGGATTAACCGCAGAGGCGCAGAGAATGGAGAGGCGTCCCTCCATCATCCATCTTCGCCCTCGCCCCCGTGCCTTTCAGTGCGAGGGCCGTTCGAGCCGGCTAAAGCCGGGACTACAAGCGGGCGTAGTTCGTAGTTCCGCCTTCAGGCGGTCGGGGTGGGCGATGGGGATTGGCCTTTAATCGTCGGGTTCGGCGTGGAAGATTTGGGCGCCATACGCGGGCAGGTCCAAATAGAGGCCGCGGGTTTGCAGTTCCGGTCCCGTTCGGTGATGCCATTCTTCGCTCAACAAGTCGCGTAAAATCCAATTCCGCCGGGCTAGGTCCGCCACGGGAAGCGGGACGTAGCATTGCCCGGGATGCGGGGCCAGATTGGCGGTGACGAGCGTGAAGGTGTCCGGCGCGCCGGGCCAAAGGACCAGGATGAAATGGCGATGGGTGGGATTTGCCGGCCAGGCGGCGCGGGGCGCGATGAGCTGTGCCGGACCGCGCCCAACGCCGCCGCGCGCCAGGGCGGCGAGCAACTGGTCATACAGGGCAACCACTTCCGGCACGGGCGGTTCGGCGGGGCGCCGGGTCAGTTGCACCGGGGCGTGATACCGCGCGCCGGTGAGTTGTCCCTCGTGCAACAGGCGCAGGCCGGGCAGGCCCAACACCGTGAGCGCCGCCGCCCGATGGGGCGCCAGGGCCAGCGCCCCGGCCACGCGCAGTTCATCGTGGTTTTCCAGAAAGTGCGCGCTGGAGGCCACGTATTCCGGCGCGCTTTGCAGTAAATGTTCCTGCACCCCCGCGCCGTGGCCCCGCAGCAGTTCGTCGTACAGCTGTTTGTCGTAGGTGTAATCGAACCCCAGCAGTTGCAGTTGCCGTTCCCGTCCCCAATAGGCTTCGGCAAGGAATAAAAAGTCGGGATGTTGTTTTTTCACGGCGGGGATGGCTTCCGCCCAGAATTCGCCGGGCGACGCCGCATCCGGACACGGGAATTCCGCCCAGGTGCGGGCAAAAACCTCCTGCAACAGCAACATCGCCATGTCACACCGGACGCCGTCGCAGCGGGCGGCGATGGTTTGGAGCAAAGCCGTCAGGGCGGCGCGGGTTTCGGCCCGGCGGTAATCGAGTTGCGCGGTATCGGTCCACGGCGCGAAATAGGGGTCTTTGCCGTGGGCGAGCCAGCGGTCGCCCGCCGGGGTGGTCACCCGGAACGCGGCGGCGGCGGGCCCGGGGGATTGCACGAACCGATCTGGTTGTTCCCGGGTCCAAGGATGATCCACGCCGAGATGGTTGGGGACAAAATCCAACAACAACCGGAAACCGTGGGCGTGCAGTCGTTGGCGGAACGATTGCAATCCCGCCTCGCCGCCCAAGGCGTCCGGCACGGTGTAGGCGGCGATGGAATAGGGGGAGCCGCCGATGTCCGGGGCGCGCCAGCCGGGTAACAGGGCGTCGTAGGCGGCGATCAACGCGGGGTCACACTGCGCCAACTCGCGCGCGCGCGGACCGGTCGTCCACACCCCCATGAGCCAGAGATGCGTGAAGCCCCGCCGTTGCCACTCGCTGAACTCCGTTTCGGGCACGGTGTCCAAGGTCAGACAACGGCCGTGGCGGATGGACAAATCGCGCAACCAACAGCGCGTGTTAATTTCGTACACCAACGGATGTGTCATAGGCCGGGGCTTGGGCGGCCCGCACCCAAGGCAAACGGGAATTTCGGCGGGGGAACCGGCCGGGGATCAAGCCGGTTCACAGGTTGAGAATCTTGAGCGCTTTTTTGGCGTTGCTGACCCGCAGGACCAGCAGCCCGGATTTTTGATCGGGTGCCGTGGCGCAATACGTGTATTCGATATTGATCTTGGCCGCGGCGAGCTTATGGGCAATCCGCGCTAGCGCCCCCGGTTTATTGTCGGCCTCCACCAGCAGCACATCGTCCTCCACCACCAACGTGCCCCGTTCTTCGCAGACGCGGAGCGCCTTGGGATAATCACTGACCACCATCCGCATGACCGTGTGGTCCACGGTGTCGCTGGTGGTCATCGCGAAGATGTTGATTTTTTCCTTGGCAAAAGTGTCGCAAACGCGGGCGAGGGTGCCGGGTTTGTTTTCCAGAAAGATGGCGATTTGTTTGGTGATTTGCATAGGGCCCAATGGGATTGAATGTTCACATTATGCTCCGCTACGGGCGTAGTGTAGCACGGGGAGCCGGGCGCGCCAACTGAAAGGATGGCGGGGAGCGCAATTTACCACAAAAAAAACGCAAGCAACCGACAGCAGCCCCACCTGGATCTGGACTATAATATTTGGTGTATGAAAGAATTATCGCCAATAACATTGAGCCGATCCGGTGCGGATGGCCTGAGGATGGAAAGCAAGAGCGACCGCGATGGCTGGGTCGGTAGCCTCTTCCCCCGGGGCAACGTGCTTTGGCGCTATTGAGCCGGATTGCACCCCGGTTCAGCCCCGTATGAAAGCTTTATTCCCTGATAATTTGGCCATGAATTACACCGTTTGTACTCCTGTCTCGGAAACCCATTTTTCGCCGCCGGATCCCGCGCACAAAATGCCCGGCCACTGGCTATTGGCCCGACTAGGCAAGCGGGTGCTGCGCCCGGGTGGTTTGGGACTCACCCGGATCATGCTGGACCGGCTGGGCATTGGCGCGCGCGACGAGGTGGTGGAGTTCGCCCCCGGCTTGGGGGTGACGGCGCGCCTGACCTTGAATCGGCAGCCCGCCAGTTACACGGCGGTCGAACGCGATGAAGCGGCGGCGGCGACGGTGAGACGGTATTTGACCGGGCCGCGCCAGTACTGCCAGTTGGGCAGCGCCGAACAAACCGGGTTGCCCGATCAATCCGCCACCGTGGTTTATGGGGAGGCGATGCTGACGATGCAGGGGGCCGCCCAAAAACGGCGGATCATCAACGAGGCGTTTCGCTTGCTGAAACCGGGCGGCCGCTACGGCATTCACGAATTGACGTTCACCCCAGATGATCTGCCGGAAACGGTGCAGGAAGACATCAGCCGCGAGATGTCGCGCAGCATCCACGTCGGCGCGCGGCCGTTGGCAACGCGCGATTGGCGCACCTTGTTGATCGAGGCCGGTTTTGTCGTGCAGGCCGAAGCCACGGCGCCGATGCTCCTACTGGAACCGCGCCGGTTGATCCGGGACGAAGGATTTTTTCCCGCCCTCCGGTTTTTCCTCAACGCGCTGCTGAACGCCGAAGCGCGCAAGCGCGTGGGGTCCATGCGGCAGATCTTCCGCAAACATCGGGCGCATTTGACGGCGATCAGCTTTGTCGCCGTCAAGCCGTGAGCCGGGCGCGGAAAACCATTCCACCATGACCCGCTCTCTCATAATGACCCCGCACCCTCGTTTCATCCGCCGCGCCGCTTGGAGTCTGGCCGCCCTGCTGGCTTTGACCACCCATGGGGCCACGCTCAACTTCCAACTGCTGACGTGGGACGACACCCAAGCCACTGCGGAACTCCCCTCCGCCGCGGGCCGCAAACCTTCCGCCGCCATGCCCACCGCCGGGGACTGGCTGGTTTTCACGGCGGATGACGCGTTGCTGCCGTCGGCGAACAATCCGGCGGGCGCGGTGAGCCACAATTTTGTGGATATCACGGGCGCGGGCGGACCGGGTTTTAATCTGGCGCCGTCGCTCTCCGGCACGTTGACCCTGCAATTGGAGGCGGCGGGCGGGGCCGACTGGACGGTGGCCGTGACGGCGCTGGCGTACGCGGGTCACGCTAATCCCATGCAGACGATGAATGCCTTTCTGGTCACGCCTGGCAGTCCCGCGACGACCGACGCCGGATTAAAGGTGGATGGCGTGGGGAACGCCGGGCAATGGACAGCCCGCGCGTCCCATCATTGGGGCATTCAATACGTGCTGGATTTCTATTTTGCGACCAGCGCGGATGGTGATCCCAGCGCGGAAGACATTGACGCCACGTTCAACGACAAGCCGCAAACGGGTTTTTTAATTCCGGTCAATCAACTGACGCCCGATGGATTGGCGGCGGCGGCCCTGGATGATCCGCTCGATTATTACGCGGCTGATTTTGCGCAATACCTGGCGGAGCAAATCCGCCCGCGGTTGCCGGCGCACGCGACGTACCTGTTGGTCACCCAAATGGGCAAGACCGCTCCCGATTACGCGGCGCCGGGATTGCCGATCACGACCGGGTCGTTGATTGGCAACACCACGATTGCCTATACCACGCAGACGCTCGCGGAAGCGCCGGAGCTGCTGGGGTTGCGCTTTGACAATGGCCGGCCAACGTTGCGCTTCACCGGCGGCATGGGTCAGGAGTTTGTCCTGCAACGCTCCGCCAATCTGACCGATTGGGAAACGATTACCCCGGCGGCTTTGACTTATCCCGAGCCGGGGATTGTCGAGTGGACGGATCCTGCCGCGGCCCCGGCGGTGCAGTTTTATCGGGTGGTGGCCGTCACACCATGAGAGGGCGGCGCGCACACTCCGGCGGCTTTACGTTGATCGAACTGCTGGTGGTCATCGGCATTCTCACGATCCTGGCGGGCATGCTGTTGCCGGCGTTGCTGCAGGCCAAGAGCCGGGTGGAACGGATCCGGTGCCAAAATAATCTGCGGCAGATCAACGTCGGCGTGGCGTTGTACGCGGATGACCACCACAACCGGATGCCCCTCGCCGCGCCCCAGGAATTGGGCGGTCCGCAAGGCCGGGTACCCGCCGACGATCCCTGGTTGCCGGCGCGGATGTTCGGCGGTGCCTTGCCGGCGGAGGCGCGTCCGCTGAATGTTTACCTCGATTCCCGCGCGGTGTTTTGTTCCCCCAACGACCGGGGCGAACCGCTCTGGTGGTTTGACACGGCGGATTACCAGGCGCAATCCACTTGTTACGAACTCTACGGCAGCAGTTATTTCTATGCGTCCGGTTACAACCGCATGGGCGGCGTGGTGGCGCCGATGGGCGTGGCCAAATTTGTAGGGGTGGAATTTTCATTTGAAGAATTCACCACCCAGCCGCTGCCCCTGGGCGCCTCGCTCTCCGCAAGTCATTACCGTCAGCCCGGGAAGAAAGTCGTCCTGGGCAGCATCCCGATTCATCGCACGCTGAGCGGGGTGGTGGCGATCAGCCGCCGGGCGCAATGGTACAAACCGGATCCCGAACGGCTGTGGGCCAATGCCGCGTTTCTGGATGGCCACGTCGAGTTCGTCAAGGTATTTGCCTATGAACCGTCCTACGCCGGCGTGATGACCCTGCCGAGCGCGGCGAATCCCTACTACTGAAGCAGGGCGCGATGAAAAAGGTTGTCGCCGCTTTGGTGTTGCTGCTGGCTGCGGGCGTTTGGTTCTGGCGCATGGCTCCCGGGCGTTCCCCCACCGAGGCCGATTTGCGCGAGACCACCGGCATTCATGCCGCGGTCCAGGCGAGCCGGATGACTCCGCAGGGCGTGACGGTGAGTTGCCAGGTGCGCAATGACACCCCCCGGACGGCGGCGCAAGTGGTCTTGAACGTGGTGTTGCGTGATCCCCGCGGTCAGACGGTGACGGCGAATCCGCTGGCCAGTGTGTCCGGATTGGCCGCCGGGCAAATGCGGGAGGTGGATTTCTTTCTCCCCGTTCGCGAGCCGCCGGCGGGCAGCCAGGCGCAGGTGTCCGTTTCCCTCGTGCGGTGGAAAGGGCGTTAAACCAATCTGCCCAACGGGCCGTGCCGGGGCTGCGGACGACTGATTCGCATTACGGCAAACCATCCTCGAACCGGCAGTGGATGGGATGCAGGCGCTCCGGATTTTTGAGAGGAGGGCAGGAGGTGCCGGCGAGGCAGTCGGCGGCGTTACGATCCGTATCGTCGCCCGAGGGGATGGCAATGGACGTCATGCTGGCCAAATCGTTTCAGCCTGGTCGTTGCGGGTTCGGCCAGCAGGCGGCGGATCATTTCCAGGAGAGCGGGCACGTCAATCGGCTTTTCCACCAATGTTTCCACGCCGCACGCCCGTGCCCGTTGTTCGGCTTCGGCGATCATGACGATGGTCGGCACGCCGGGATTCGCGAACATCATCTGTTCGTAGATTTCCCAACCGTTGGCCGCGTCCGGGTGGATGCCCAACACAGCCAGATCCATCGGATGCGCGTGGAAGTATTCCAGCGCCTCGCCGCCGTCGCGGGCGGAGAAGACTTCGTAGTTCCGGGCTTCCAACAGTTTCCGCAGGGATTCGCCGACCGCGCGGTCGGCATCCACGATCAACCGCTTCGGTGGCATGAGTCCGCAGCGGTCGGCGCCCGGATCACTAGCCGGCGGCGGTAAATTCCGCTTTCCGATAAACCCGATCTCGCAACGACTCCGCCAACAGCATGTCCAGGCCGCCTACCAACGCCGTCGCCGTCACCGGATGACGCAACACGAGGTCGGCCATCAAAGCCACCGGATGAGCCAGTTTGCGGTCCTTTTCGCAGACGAGGACCAAGGGGAGGAACGGATCAACGTCCGTCAACGCGGTCAGCGTTGCCAACGGCCGGGCGGCGTCGCCTTTTGGCCGGAACGGCGTTTTGAAGTCGAGCACAATGGCGCGGATTGGATTCGCGCGCAAGGTCCGGACGGCGTCCCGTCCGTTTTGCGCAAAAAGGACGGCGTAATTCGCCGCTTCCAGGATGCCGCCCAGAGATTCGCGAACGGTGAAATCATTGCTGACAATGAGAAGTTGCTTTTGCATGGCGACGTTCTTCCTGGGCGGGGGCCATCAAAAAGGGGGAATCTCCGGCGAATAAATCGCCGCCCAACTCCGGCGCCCGCCGCGCTGAGAAAAACGGGGCTGGCCGCCCGGACGTGTGCTGATACGAAAGGTGAAGGGGACGAACCGGACGCGTTGACCGGGCCGCGGCTCGGTGGCGTCCGTGATGTGCCCCGGGGCGCCCCCCGGCGGGGCAACCGGGTGAGAGTAACGCTGTTCTGTTTTCATGGTTATTGTTGGGTGCTGTCCGGTTATTCGGTGTCGGTTGTTTTTCTCCTTAGCGGACCCCGTGCCAAAGACGTTTATATCCCTTGAAGGGCGATTTCTGGGGAATTCGTAGTGCTGCGGCGCCCGTCGGCGCGTTGGGGTGGTTCAATTGGTCCCGCTGCCGGATGGAATTGTATCACCGGAATGTCATCGCCAAAACGCGCTGCGTTCTTCCAAGTTTTCTCTCGGCTTTTTCGGCGGGCGGTGAATACTGTTGGCATCATGAAGAAACCCCGGGTGATCGCCGCCTCCGCCGCCCTGCTCTTCACCATCTTCGCGCTGGGTGGCCTGGTGGCTTGGGCAGTCGCGGACGCTTACTTCATATCCCACCAGCCTCATTTCAAGCTTGTTCTGGCCGCCAGTATCGGCCTCCTCCTCCTCGCCGCTTATTGGGGGATCTTCGCCGCGGTCGGATACGCGCGTTTTTCGACTCGGAACACCCGGGCCTTCCTTATCGCATCCATCCTTATCGGCGTGCCAGCCTGCTTCTTTATCGCGACCTTCTGGTTTTAGGCTTACGCCCAAGCCGCGGATTATTTCTCACCAGCGAGGACTGACCAACTTGCGTCGTGGCCAGCCTTTGACCGCCTGACTGTCCGGCGTCCTATGCGGTCGCGGTGACGTTCGTCCGCGTCCTCCGGGGCCGCAAGCGGGGCACGTGATCGCGGGGGATCAATGAGCCGTTTTGCTTTTGGAAGACGAAATGTTCGACCGCCAAGGCGTCAAAAGCGACTTCGGAATAGGCCGACGCGTAGAGATCGCTGGCGAAATAGATGCGCGGCGACAAGCGTTCAGAAATCAGCGCTTGCAACGCGGCATCCGCGCCGACGGCGACCTGGGCGCAGGTGGCGTTGGTGCCGGTCACCTCGTGGTTGCCCAACCGATGCACGTAATACACGCGCCGGTCGGGATATTCCAGGCTCACGCCAATGATATCTTCGCCTTCGAGGGCGATGGAGGTGTTATCCCCGAGCAGGAGATCGCCGACTTCCACCCGGCCTTGGCGCCGCCATTGTTGTTCCATAAACGACATGGTCCGCGGATGGATGGCATACACATACTTGGAGGACGCGCCCAGTTTGGCGCCCAGCTTGACGTTCTCTTCGTGCAGCACCAGCAGACCCCGGGGATATTCCGGCAGGGAAATCACCGGTTGCATGATCGGGCGCAAATCCTCCCGGTGTTGGAGCGAATTGCCAGCGCACATCTGAAGCTCGCCGCGCACGACGTGTCCGGTCGCTTCCCAGACGGTTTCCGCCAAAAACTCCTGGCGCGACCAAGTGATCATGGGTTGCCAGCCTTGGGCGGGCACCGAGGTGTCGTATTCGAAATGCACGATCTCGGCGGGCGCGCCATACCGCTGGAATCCGTGCCAGACCCACAGGTTCACCACGCCCGGATTCATGCCGGACCCGAGAATGTGCGGCGCGTTCCGGGGACGGGCGCGGGTGGGATGCACGTCCGCCACCACTTCCGCCACGTTCCGCTTCGATTCATTCAACGCCGTGTTGATGTAAGAGACGCCGACGGCATCGGTGGCCGCCAGCACCGGCAGGGTGTCCAAGTCCGTCAGGTCCAGCACGACGTGGATCTGTTTTTGCCGGAGCAGCCGGTGATAATCCGCCGTATCGTGGGGGAAGCGAATTTCCCGGCGGAGGAATTCATAATCCAAATAATCGTGATCAAGATACCGGTTGCGCAGCACCTCGTCATCGGGATCCACGAGCACAACCCGGCCAAAATCTTGGCGGCGGTTGGCGAGGCGTTGCAGGAAGGCTTGAGCCACCTGGCCCGAGGCGCCCAGGATCAAAAGCTGGAGCGGCCGGGGAGGCGACCCGGAGATGACCGATTGCCAGTCAAAACAACGATCCCGGTTCCGAATCCGGTTTCGTTTCCGACCGTTGAGAACGCCATGCCCCGGACTACTGCCCACCTCCATCTCCCAAGCAGATTGGATGGAATGAGCATCGCGCGCGATCTGGTTTTGAAGAGGAGGGGCTTGAATCATGATGTTTCCTTTCTCGTGTTGGCGGTTCTCAGCAATGCCGGGGTGGGACGCCACCGGGCGTCCATGGTCATCCCGGGACGGATTGAAGATCCCGCATTTTCCCTTGCTGCCGGGCGGGGGAATCGCTGCGGGAGCGCCCTTTTTCCGGATGGCAGGATCACAGGGAACGCCCGGCGTGGGTTCGACCTTGTGTCGGGCCGCCGTTCCTTGATCGTCGGTGCGATGACCTTCACCGTTTGCATTGCTTCGTCCATGTTACTTCTTGAGGCGCACCGGTCGGGGGCTCAATGCGGTGGTTTCCCGCCGAATCCGAAATCCCCGCCGGGTCATACTCCGCAGAATGGTGGCGCGCACCTTCGCGGACAACGCTTCTGGAGGATACACACCCGCCAGATGCGTGGGCAAGTTTTCTATGAACACCGCCGCACTTTGTGCGGAGGCGAAAGCAATCGGGGCGCCGGGCATCCCGTCGCGCCGCAGTTGCCAGAGGCTGGGGAACACGCAGCAGCGGCAGCGTTCCAGGTGTTGGCGGCCCCGCCAGCCGGAAACCGAAACACACACGGCAAAGCGCGCGTTGCGCAATTGTCCGCGGCGCATGAGCTCCGCCATGTCCGCCGGCGACGCCGTGTCGGGAAACCGGCGGTTCACTCGATTGGCCGAGGGACGCAGTTTGCCCTGCCGGAACCAACGTCGCAGCCGTTGCATTTCGTTGCCGCCGATCTTGACGTCCAGATCGTTCATCGGAATGTAGCGGGGTAACGTTACCGCCTCGTCCTGGGCGGCCAACACCACGCGCGAGGCGCCGATGGGATTCGGAAACCGGAACCACTCCGCCTCCCCAAATCGTTTCCCCAGATGAAACCGGCCCTGCCGGTAGATGCGGGGCCGGGAAACCGCTTCGTCATGGGCGACCTCGGCGGACCAGGTGGAGACCGGCGTGTCGCTTTGCGTGTCTTCAAAGAGGCGAATCCGCACCCGATCCACTTTGTCCAGGGTATCCGCACAGGCGGCGACTAACAGATTGGTCAATCCGGGGGCCGCGCCCGCGTTGATCAAGGCGAGCCGGCGGCGGCGCGCAAAATCGTCGTCAAACCGAAATTGCTCGGCTTTGAACGGGTTGCGGCTCAGGTGCGAAGCCAGATCCAAATAATGCACGCGCAACCGCAAGGCGGCGCGGATCACGGTTTGGTTGTAAACCGCCGGGGCGGCATTCACCAGGAGTTGACACCCCTGCGCGGCCCGGGCAACGGAACGCATGCTACGCGCGTTGGCGGAACGGCATTCCAAATGCCGGCCCACGAACCGGTGTGCCCGCGAGAGATCCCGGTCGCCGCACCAGACGGTGAATCCCCGTCGCCGCAACAACTGGGCCAGCAAACCTCCGGTCGCGCCCGCGCCCAAGACAAACACGCGCATGTCACCCTCCTCGCGGCCCTCGCCGCGACGTTCGCCGTCGCCGCCTGCGGGGTGCCGCCGGATGTCCTCCCCGACTGGGGTTGAGGTCAACGCCACGCGTCCGAATCAGGATGTCCAGGCGCACTTCGTCCCACGGCACAATCGTGACTTTTCTGGCCGCGCCAAGGTCACGCACCGGGGCGGCAATGGAATGCGATTTCATAAAATTTTCGGAGGATCAGGCGCGATATGCCGGCGGCGCCCGTCATCCCCCTTTTCTTTAGCTGGGTTTGTGCCATGAAAAATCGCGTCCGGGACCGCGGGTTTCGTGCTCCGGTGCCCGCTGGGCGCAGGGAGTGCGGATGTTTTCGTTCCAGGGGCGGTTCGTTTTGTTTCACTGGCAAAGAGTCGCGTCGGCGACCGTTGATCGTGTGACCGCTTCCCGTAAACTGACGACATCTCCCATTCACCAAAGAAAAAAGGGCAATCGCGCGGTCTAAACGGAATGGTCTGCGGCGGAGAAATATCCGCGGCCCAACGCTTCCGGGGATCTGGCACACCGTTCGCTGGAACCACCCATGTTATGAATGAATGTACAGTCCTGACGGGAACCAGGACCGTTGTTAAGGCGCGGGCGGTGGTGTTCCCTCGTCAGTTGGACCAACGGATTGCCCGTGGATTCAGTGTTCAGAACAAACAGTGGGTCTCGCGATCCGGAGCGGTCGTTTTGACATTCACCAGTAACAGAGTGCGTGAATGCGATTGGGACCCGCCGAAGGTCGCTTGCGTCACGTCGTGCGGCCTAAAAATTGGTTCGACTCCCCGATCAGCCAGCCTTTCAGATTTCGATTTGAGGTGCATTTGATTCCGACACTTTCATCGCCGGCTTTTACTTCACCTTTGGCTCGATTCCTGACTAAAATCAGCCGGTGCAAACCCATGAGCGCGCGAATTCCATTCCAGCGCCCGATGCTGCTGACGGCGGCGGTGATTCTCGGCGTCGCGCTGGTCTGGACGGAATACGCGGCCGGACGGCAGATCCGCACTCTGCGCGCGCAGGTGACCCAAGCCCAACTCGACACGCTGGCGGACGATCGCGCCGGGCTGGAACAGTTTGTCGCTGGAATCAACGCCGCGTTGACCCGGGCGGAACGCTTCCAGCGCCTGTCGCGGTGGGGATTGCTGGCCGGCGGCGTGGCGGTGCTGATATTGATCTATCGCCGCCGGATCAGCCCTCCACCCGCCGATGTGACCGCCAGCCGGGCGCTCATTGAACGGCAGGAAAAGCTGGCGTCCTTGGGCGTGTTTGCCACGGGCATCGCCCACGAAATCCGAAATCCATTGACGGCCATCAAGCTGCGCGTGTTCAGCCTCAAAACCAGTTTGCGGCCCGACACCTCGGAATACGAAGATTTGGAAGTCATTGAAAACGAAATTGACGATCTCGAACGCATCGTGCGCGACTTCCTGCAATTCGCTCGGCCCGCGGAACCGGATTTGCAACCGATTTCCGTCGCCAAACTCCTCCGCGATACGGCGGGCCTCTTGACGACGGATTTGGCGAAGCGGGCGATCACGCTTCACTTGGATCTCGGCACCGAGGCGGTGGTGCAGGCCGATGCGGCCCGGATGAAGCAGGTGTTGATCAACATCGTGCAAAACGCCGCGGAGAGCATCGAGAACGGCGGCACCATCACCCTGCGCGCCCGTTTGGACCAGCAACCCTTGCAAGACCGTCTCCGTCCGGCGGTCGTTTTGGATATTGCTGACACCGGCAAAGGCATTCCGCCGGCGGTTCAAAAACGCCTGTTCGATCCCTTTTTCACCACCAAGGAAACCGGGACGGGACTGGGCTTGTGCATCGCGGCGCGCATCGTGGAAAAACATCACGGGGTGATTCATTATCAGACGGAATTACAGCGCGGCACCACCTTTAGCATCGTCCTCCCCCGCGCGGCCACCAATGAAAACGAAACCTAGCATCCTGCTGATCGAAGACGACGTGAACATCGCCACCGGCCTGCAAAAGGTGATGCAGGCCCACGGGTACGAGGTCGCCACGTTGAACCGGGGCGACGACGGATTGGCCCAGGCTGCGGCGCATCCGTTTGATGTGGTCATTACGGATTTGAAACTGCCCGGACTGGACGGGTTGGAACTGGTCCGCCAATTGCACCAGACCAAGCCCAAGCTGCCCATCATTCTGATCACCGCGCACGGCTCGACCGAAATCGCCATTGAAGCGACCAAGTGGGGCGCCTTTGATTATGTGCCCAAACCTTTTGAAGTGGATGAACTGCTCGACCTGACCGCCAAAGCGCTGGAGAGCAGCCGGCTCATGTCCGAACCGGTCGAGATGGGCGAACCCCTTTCCAACCACACCGCCATCGTCGGCAAAAGCCGGGTGATGCAGAGCATCTACAAGGAAATCGGGCGGATCGCGGCCACTTCCGTGACCGTGCTGATCCGCGGAGATACCGGCACGGGCAAGGAACTCATCGCCCGCGCCATTTATCAGCACAGTGACCGCGCCGGCGCGCCGTTCATCGCCGTCAACTGCGCCGCCATCCCGGAGACCTTGCTGGAAAGCGAACTCTTCGGCCACGAACGCGGCTCGTTCACCGGCGCCGATGCCCGGCGTATTGGCCGCTTTGAACAAGCCAACGGCGGCACCCTGTTGCTGGATGAGATTGGCGACATGAGCACCAGCCTCCAGGCCAAGCTGCTCCGGGTGCTCCAGGAAAAAACCATCCAACGCGTGGGCGGGCGTGAAAGTGTGCCCGTTGACGTGCGCATTCTGGCCGCCACCCATCGGAATTTGGAGGCTGCCATCCGGGAGCGCCTGTTCCGGGAGGACCTTTTCTACCGGCTGAGTGTTGTGACCATTAAACTGCCGCCGCTTCATCAACGCGCCAGCGACATCCCGGACATGGTCCGGTATTTTCTGCGTCGTTACGGCCCGGAAGCCGGCGTGGCCTCGCCCGCCATCAGTCCCGAGGCGATCCAGTTGTTGCAAAACCAATCCTGGCCGGGGAACGTGCGGGAATTGGAAAACACCGTGCGCAAAGCGTTGTTGATTGCGCGCGACTACACCATCAGCCCGGAACACGTTCGGGAGGTCCTGACCAAGGCGCGCGAGCCGGTGGCGGTTTCCAACCAATCCCACGCCGCCTATATCACCGCCCTGATGGATCAGGTGGAACATGGCGAAGTCCAGAATGCCTTTGCCCGGATGCTGGCCGATCTCGAACCGGAACTTTACGCGCAGGCCATCACCCGCGCCCAAGGCAACATCACCAAAGCCGCCCAGTGGTTGGGCGTCACCCGGTTGAAGATGCGCGAGAAACTCCGGGAATTCGGCCTGCATCCCAGTCGGAACGAGCCAACGGAATAACACCCGGCAACCTGCGGTTCTCCAGGACGGCGGTGCCGCGCAGGGGCGGGGCGGTTCGGCGGCGAAGGCATCGCGCTTAGCCGACCTCATCATTTGACGTGCATCAGCCGCCGCCGTGAATATGCTGCCTCCCAGCTTATGGCCATCATCAAACCCTTTGCGGCTCTGCGTCCGCGCCCGGAACTGGCGGCGCAAGTCTGCGAATTGCCCTACGACGTTTTGTCGTCTGAGGAAGCGCGCCAACTGGCTGCGGATAATCCGCTCAGCTTTCTCCACGTCAGCAAGCCGGAGATTGATTTGCCGCCGGACACCAATCCGTACGCTCCGGAGGTGTATGCCAAGGGGCGGGAAAACCTCCGCCGGCTCTTGGCCGACGGCGTGTTGCGGCAGGATGCCGAGCCGTGTTTTCATCTGTACCGGCAGGTCATGGGAGCGCATTCCCAAACGGGTCTCGTGGCGGTGGCCAGTTGCGAGGAATATCTGGCGGGCGTCATCAAGAAGCACGAACTGACCCGTCCGGACAAGGAAGACGACCGCGTGCGCCACATCGAAACGCTGAACGCGCAAACCGGCCCGGTGTTTCTACTGCACCGCGCCGTTCCCGCCTTGGATGACTTGTTCGCGCGCCGGACGGAGGCCCCGCCCGAAGTGGATTTCACCGCTCCCGATGGCGTGCGGCACATGGCGTGGCGCCTTTCGGATGCCGCGGACATCGCATTCATCGAATCCGCGTTCGCGCGTATCCCGTATCTCTACATTGCCGACGGGCATCACCGCAGCGCGGCCGCTGCGCGGGTGTATCAAAGCCGGCGGGGCGCCGGCGCCAGCGCGTTTTTCCTGGCGGTGATTTTTTCGCATCACCAATTGCAAATCCTGCCCTATAACCGGGTGGTCAAGGATCTGAACGGCCTGTCTCCGGACGCTTTTCTTCGGCAACTAGCCGCCGTCGGCGACGTGACGGTTTCCGGGCCGCCCCAACCTCGGCGACCGCACGAGGTGAGCTTTTATCTGGCGGGACGCTGGCACACCCTGGCCTTTCACCCTGCCTTGATGCAGGGGGTGACTCCCGTGGAGCAACTGGACACCAGCCTGTTGCAACGCCAGGTGTTGGCGCCGCTGTTGGGCATTGCCAATCCGCGCACCAGCGAGCGGCTCAGTTTTGTGGGCGGCATCCGGGGGACGGCGGAACTGGTGCAACTCGTGGATCGCGGGGCGTACGCCTGTGCGTTCTCCCTGTTTCCCACGCAAGTTGAAGACCTGATGGCGGTGGCGGACGCCGGGGAATTGATGCCGCCCAAGAGCACCTGGTTTGAGCCCAAGCTGCGGGACGCAATGTTTTGTCATCTCCTCTGACGGATATGAATAGAGACGACACCAACGCTTGGGTGATCCTCCGGGTGGTGGCGGGTCTGGCCGGCTTTATCCCCGCGCCCCTTGCCTTCCTTATCCTGCGTGCGCGCGGCTCGGCGGTTGTGTCTTGGTGGGGGGCGATCATGGTCTCGACCCCGGCGACCCTCGCGGCGCTGTGTTGGTGGTGCGCGCTCCGAGTTCATCACGCTCTTTCACGGGCGCGCATGGTGTACGCCGTCGTCGGCGGAATGGTGCTCGGAGGGGTGGCTTTTGTTGCCGGTTTTGTGGGGTCGATTATTTATACGCCGCAGGCCAATCAAGGGCCGCTGCTCGGCATCTTTGTGACCGGCCCCGCCGGCTTGCTCGTGGGCTTCTGGCTTGGCGCGTTCGTGGGTTCCTTCGGCTTCGCGCCGAATCCGTTGCCAAACAACCCGATGGCCGTTCAATAACGCAGGCCAGCAATTCGGTTATGCAGCGGCGCGTTCCCACACTACTGGTACTAGCCATCCTTGTGATGATCGCCGTCGCGTGGGGAGGCTTTGCTTACTTCGGGGATACGATATTCAAGCAAGCGCGGCGCATGAAGCTCGGGTATGGGTTTCTGTCCGGGATTACGAACGCAGTGTATGCTCATCCTGAGTTTCGGGAGGTTCGGGTTGGCGTGGGCACCGCCAAGACAGGCTGTTTCCTTGTTGATGGGATGGTGGAGACGCACGAGCAGTTTGCCAAACTGCAGCGCGTTATTGCGGACATAAAACCACCGTTGCCGGTTGTCTATCGGCTCAAGGTTTGGGAAGATTACGCTGAAAGCCAGCGGACCGAACCCAACCTTGCCACGAACCGCAATCCGTCAATCCACTCAGAAACAAATCGAACCGCCTCCGCCCCCGGCGCCCAGCGCTGACCTTCATGCGGCAAATCATCCAGCGCCAATGGCGTCCGGATAACCACGCGCGGCTCGGCGGTTATTGGCCAAGCTTAAGGCCACACCACACGGAAGAACTGTTGCGGTGCCGATGGTTCGGGTAGGGGATAGGATAAAAGACCCGCAGGCGAGGTGATGTTTCCAAGGGGTTGCCAATCGCCGTCGGTCAGGCTGGCCCGAGATTCGACGGTGTAAGTGAAGTTGCTCAGCCCGTGCCAGGTAAGATGATTGGGCGCGGACAAAGTCAGCACGGGCTGCGGCACGAGGAGGCGCAACGCAGCCGGGGCGCTGGTGGTGCTGCCCGCAAGATTGTTGACGACGACAGAGTAGTGGCCCTGATGCACGGGCTGCACGTTGTCGCGGGTGAAACGGCTGGCGGTGGCGCCCGCCAGCGGAAGGCCGTTGAACCACCATTGATACCCCAGCGGCGCGGTGCCAGTGGCGATGACGTGGAATTGCGCCGTAGCCGCCTGGGGCACAGTCAGATCTTCGGGCTGCCCGACAATGACCGGCGGCGTGGCGGGATGAGCGGGCGCATAAGGGATGCGGAAATCCTTCACCACCGCCATGTGTTGCATGCCGCTGACGTGGGAATCGCCCGGGGTCACCGGCGCCACATCGCTCAACGGATGATACACCGCGGAATCAAACACCAAGCCGTTCGGGAAACGGTGCGAGGGCAGCACCACGTCGGTCAGCGTGTTGGTCAGCGAAAAACTGGGCAGCACATAATCATAACGCGCGGTACGACCGGCGTTGGTATCCGGGTCGCCGCCGGTGCGGGCGTCCGTGGGAATGGGCGAATCGCTGAGGAAGGTTTTGAAGGTGGCCAGCGCCGCTTCGCCCGGCGCGTGGATGTTGAGGTCGCCGGCGACGATGATCCACGCGTGGGCGGGAAAGCTGGCTTGAATGAGGTTTTTCAGTTGCAGCGCCTGGCTGGCCCGGGTGCCGGCGGATTGGTTGTTGGCTTTCAGATGCACACTGACCACAAAAAGATCGTTCGTTCCGGGCAGATCAATCCGCGCCCAAGCGAACCCGCGATCCGGAATCAGCGGGTCGTCCCAGGTGCCCGTCTGAAGGAACGGATACCGGCTGATGATGCCGTTGGGGATGGTGTAATGCTCGGTCGCGCTGCTTTCGCGGAAATAATAAAAATTCGTTCCCCAGGTGGCATCCACCATCTGCCGGAAATTGGCCGGTGTGTTGTTGCTGTAATTGAATTCCTGGAGCGCCACAATGTCCGGCTGCAACCCCCGCAGGATGTTCAAGCCCGCCGTTTCATATTGTTGCCGGGTGCCGGAAGTCAGATTGGCCGCCACAACCCGCAGCGGGAAGTAGGCTGGCGATTCATCACCCGCGAGTGGGCCCGGCAAGCCGAGCAGGGCACAGCCACCGACCACCGCCACAACGCGGCGCAGGGACTTAAACTTCAACCACATCTGGTGTCGCCCGCGTGGTGGGTCTCATCCCTCGGTGGGCGCAAGCGGCCCGCCCCGCGTTGCGATATCGGCATCCGAGGAAAGAGAGAACGGACTTAGTCGCACCCGTAAAATTCTTCAACGACCCGGCGGAAATTGTTTTCGCCGACCTTCACAATGCCCATTTCGCGCAGCACATTTTCCGGCGAATCGCTGGCGTGGGCGGCATTGACCATGACGCTTTGGCCAAACTCGCGCCGGATGGAGCCGGGCGGCGCTTTGGAAGGATCCGTTGGCCCAAGCACATCGCGGATTTTGGCCACCGCGTTCACGCCTTCATAGATCAGCGCGATGCATTTTTCCGAGCCGGGTTTGTGCCGTTGGTCGGGCGGGCATTGGGAGGGGAACTGGCCGGACATGAACTGAACGATATTTTCAAACTGGTCGTCGCCAAAGCTGGGCGAAATCAAGTCGGCCAACGCCTGTTGTTGCGTGCTGGAGAGGGCGAAGCCGAATTCCTTTTCCAAGGCCGCCCGGGCGCGGTTGCCGACGAGGTCCTTGAGTTTGGTGCGGAGGATTTCGCGGACCGGCCCGTAGAATTCCATGGCCTCGGCCACACTCATGCGGTGCAGTTTGATCCCCACGATGTAAAGGCCCGTGCGGGAGAAGAAATCAATGACGTTGCCCGGCCGGCCGGTGGGGAACCGGAAGTTGTCCGGTTTGATCAGCACCAGCGTGCGCTGCGGCGTTTCCCCGGGTTGATAGGCAATGACATTTTCCAGGACGCCGCCGTCTTGATCCGAGTAACGCGCCCAGAGTTTGAGCTTCTTCCGGGCTTCGGCAACGGTGGGCGCCGCCAAAACCGCTGGCTCGAAATAACGCACCTGATCATTGGCGTCGAAAATCAGGTCGCCGTACGTGTCCCGGATGGTTTCCCCCGTGCGCCGCAGCCGGGCGTGGTGGCCCACCACCGCCCGCACCTTGCGGACGGCGTCCTCGCCCTGAAACAGCAGGACCATGACCCGGCGGCGCAATCCGGTTTGGGGATCGGGGCTGAGTTGCTGCCGGATGTAATCCCGGATGAGTTCCTGGATCCGCATCTCTTGGGGGTCGTCTTGGGAGATGGACACTTCGGCGTATTGGGCGACCAATTCCGGGCTGGGCGCGAACATGCGGGCGGCGGTGAATTCCACACCGCTGCGCGCGATCAAACGGCTCAAGATCCCGCCCGTGCGGGATTTGTGCAGGGAGTAAGGCGTAAGAATGACGTAAGCGAGTTCGGAGGACATAGAATTATTCGTGGGCCGGAGGCTTGAGGGCGGACGGTTTGGCGGGTGCCGTCGCTTTACCGCCCAAAATCTTAAACATGGCCGCGCCGCAGGTCGGGCATTTGCCCTTGATCGCTTTGCGGCCGTTCTTCGTGATTACTTCGACGCCGTCCGCGATCTCTTTCCTGGCTTTACATTTGACACAGTATCCATCTGCCATAAAAAGGGATCGTCCTGGGTGGGCTTGATTGCTCCCGGAGATACTGGCCTTAGCTTACGCAACCCCGGGGGCCGCCGTCAATAACGAAACCGGAAGTATCCCGCGAGGCGGGATCGGTGAATTTTATTGAAAACGGGCTAATTCCACAAAAAACAGGCCGGATTTTTAATGACCGGCCAGCTTACGCTGGCGGCTGCTCCGGCGCCGTGGCCATCTGGCGCAGCGTGGTTTTGAGGATTTTGCCTGTGGTATTTCGGGGGAGGGCTTCCACGAACCGGATGCGGCGCGGCACTTTGTGATCGGCCAGTCGTTGTTTCAAAAAGGCGAGCAGTTCCTTTTCATTTACGGTGGTTCCCGGGGCGGGAGCCACGTAGGCGAGCGGTTGTTCGCCGCGCCGCGGATCAGGGATGCCGATGACGGCGGCCTCCGCCACACCGGCAAACTGGTAGAGCACTTCCTCGATCTCCCGCGGATAAACATTGATGCCGTTGACCAGCAACATGTCCTTTTTGCGATCGGTGATGAAGAAGTAGCCGTCGGCGTCTTGATAGCCGATGTCGCCCGTCAACAACCAGCCGTTGCGTTTCACCTTGGCGGTTTCCTCCGGTTGGTTCCAATAGCCCAACATCACGTTCCCGCCCCGCACGCAAAGTTCCCCGATGGCTTGGGGCGGAAGTTGCCGGCCGGTTTCGTCCTGGATGCTGACTTCCACGTTGGGGATCGGTATGCCAATGGAGCCGGGTTTCCGGTGCGAGTTCAAAGGATTTTTGCAGACCACCGGACTGGCTTCGCTCAGGCCGTAACCTTCAATGAGCGGAATGCCAAACTTGGCCTCGAAATCCCGCAACACCTGCACCGGCAACGGCGCCGCGCCGCTGACGCAGAGCCGTATAGGCAGGGGCGGTTGCAGGGGGGAAGCCACCATGCTGCGGTAGAATTGCGGAATCGCCGGCAGCACCGTGGCCTGCCGTTGCAGGATTTCCTGGAGCACGTTGCGGGGCGGATGCAGCGACCGCACCAGTACAATGCTGCCGCCCACGGTCAAGGGCAACAACAGGCCCACGGTGAGCATGTAGCTGTGGAACATCGGCAGGAGGACGGCAAAACGATCCGCGTCCACCGTGCATAACACCTCGCGGCAACTGGCCACATTATGCAGCAGGTTGCCGTGCGAAAGCATGGCCCCCCGCGGTTTGCCCGTGGTGCCGGACGTGTAAACGATCACCGCCAGATCGTCTTCTCCGCAGTCGGCGATGGCGGGGTGCGGATTTTCCGGAAAGGACGCAAAGGTTTCCGCGAATAACAGGCGCAAAGAGGGTCGCTTCACCAGCAAACTTTCGGCGGCGGCGCGCAACGTCTCGTCGGTGACCAGCAAATCCATCCCGGCATCTTCAACCAAAAATTGCACTTCGGGGGGTTTGAGGTTGTTGTTGATCGGCACCACGACGGCGCCGGTTTGCAGGATGCCGAACAAGGCATGCAAGAACTCCGGACAATTGCGCATCCAAAGCCCCACGCGGTCGCCGGGTTTGACCTCCAAGGAAGAGCGGAGATGGGCGGTGACGTTGTTCGCCAGCCGGCGCAGATCGGCGTAGGTCAACTCACTCGGGCCCCAGTAAACCGCGGTTTTCGCAGCGTGCGCATCCGCTGCGGCCGCAAAAGCAGTCGCCAGATTCATGGGCGACTATCTTGGGCCGATTTGGCCCGGCTGGCAAGTGCCGCCAAGCGGTTTGTAACGGAACTTGGCACGGCCCCGGCCTCGCGGCATACTGGCGCGGCGTGATCGAAACGAACGAAAGGTTGGAAGCTTTTTTGCCCGAACTACGGGCCGCCCAATGGGTTGCGGTGGATACCGAGGCCGACAGCCTGCACGCTTATCCCGAAAAAATCTGCCTGATCCAAATCAGCCTGGAAACCGGCGACTGGCTCGTGGATCCACTGGCTGGCATGGATTTGCCGAAGCTCCTGGCCGTGCTCCAAGACCGCGAATTGTTGATGCATGGCGCGGATTACGATCTCCGGTTGTTTTGGAAGCATTACCGGTTCTCTCCGCGCCGGGTGTTCGACACCATGTTGGCGGCGGAGTTGTTGGGATACCGCCAGTTCAGTCTGAACGCCCTCGTGGACCGTTACTTGGGGATCACGCTGGACAAGGGCATGCAAAAGGCGGATTGGGCCAAACGTCCGCTTACGGAGCGGATGAAGGCTTACGCCCGCAACGATACCCGCCATCTCAAACGGCTTGCGGACAAATTACGCGGTGAATTGCAGGAAAAGGGCCGCTTGGCATGGCACGAGGAATTCTGCGCCTGGCAAATCCGGGATTGCGCGAACCAGACCGAGCCGGATGAAAACACCGTCTGGCGGATGAAAGGCAGCCACCAGCTCAGCCGCCCGGCTTTGGCGGTCTTGCAGGAATTGTGGCACTGGCGTGAAAAGGAGGCTATCGCCACCAATCGCCCGCCGTTTTTCATCCTGCCCCATGAGACGCTTACCCGGCTGGCCCAAGCCGCTGTTGATGCCGAACTCGTTGATTTGCTCCTTCCGCGGCGATTTTCAAACCGTCGTCGTGAGGGCGTGCATCGGGCGTTGCGACGCGGATTGACGCTTCCGGATCACCAACATCCCGAATTGATCCGCACACCGACCCGGCGTCTCACGGAGGCCGAACGACGCCGGCTGGCCGATCTTGAGCGTCGTCGCGACGCGCAGGCGGCCCGTTTGGGACTAAACCCCGCCTTAATTGCGCCCCGCGCCACCCTGCGCGACCTGGCCCGGAATTGGGATAAATACGCCTCGGAACTGATGCAGTGGCAGCGGGAATTACTCCAAGCTCCCGTCTCTTCGTAAACAGGCGGAGCGGGCCAAGCGGTAGAGGCAGGCATCCGACTTCGATTCCGACCCGATTTGCGCGTTTTTATTTTGCTTTGCGGGAATCGGTTTATTCAAACCCCGGTCAGCCGGTGCATATCGTAAACCGACCGTGAGTTAGGATGGTCCGGGGTGGTGACGATCGTCGGTTCGCGAAAAGCGGGTTTGCGGGATTTTCTCCATAAAGCAACAGGGCCGGATTTGCATCCGGCCCTGCCACTGAGAACAAGCCTAAAAATCTCTTCCACCCGATGCGGCGCCGCAGACTCACGCCCTTTGCACACACGGAACACTGCACTTCTGCATCGCAATGACGCCCTTACCATAGCCGAACCGGCCATTCCCGCCAGTCCCCAAAACTGGGGACAAACCGTAAATCCGATGAAATGCCCTCCCAGGATGCGGTTCGTCGGTTTCCCGGTTTTCCAGAATTCCCGGAAAGCGATGGCTGTGACTGCGCCTCATTGGACTGGGTTATTTGCCGCCGACGAGGTGGCTGGAGACGAGAATTCTCCGGCACCATGAAAATCATTAAGCAAAGTAAGGTTTGACATTTTTCCGCAAACCGGTATTGCTGCGGCATCTCAAATCGAAGGATTGCAAGTATGAATCAGCGCGTTGGTGACACATGGCCCATGAAATAATGAAGTACGCGGACAACTGTGATTTAATTCCGAACTCAAACCACACATTAAAACCATGAAAAAAATCGTAACCATCCTGCTCCTGGCCGCCGCCTGCGTGGCGCTGCCGCACTTTGTCACCGCCCAGCCTGTTGTGGCCGGGCATTATCCCGCCGGTGCCGAGGGCATCAAAGGCGGCTCGCTCCCGCCGCCGGGCTTCTATTTCCGCGATTACAACTTCTTTTATTCCGCGGACCGGTTCAAAGACGGCCCTCCGCGGTTCGACATCTTTGCGTATATCAACGCACCCCGCCTCATCTGGATGACTGATCTGGAAATCTTGGGCGCCACCTACGGCATGGATGTGATTGTGCCGTTTGGTTACATGGATTGGAAAGCCATGGGGCAAAAGAAAACGCATTTCGGCCTGGGCGATATTCAAATTGAACCCCTGTTGCTCTCGTGGCATTTGGACCAACTGGATCTGGCGGCGGGTTATGCCGTTTGGGCGCCCACGGGCAACTACAGCCGGAATCGCCCCGATCTGCTCGCCAAAGGTTTCTGGTCGCACATGCTCACCTTCGGCGGCACGTATTATCCCGACCCGGAAAAGACCTGGGCGGTGTCGCTGCTGAACCGTTATGAATTCAGCCATGAACAGCGCAAGACCCACGTTGATCCGGGCCAGGTGTACACCTTGGAATGGGGGTTGAGCAAAAACGTCGGCAAAGGCATTGACTTGGGCCTGATCGGTTATTACCAGCAGCAGGTGACCAAGGACAAAGGGAGAAACCGTTTCTCGGACAAACTGGACCGTAAAATGGGTATTGGTCCGGAGGTCAACGCGTTCTGTCCGAAGCTGGGATTGTTCGCCTCGCTGCGGTATGCGTATGAATTCGCCGCCAAGGAACGGCCGGAAGGACATCTGTTCACCCTGACTCTGACCAAGCCGCTCTAACCGCGCCGCCGGAAGACTGACGATTTCAGGCCGGGCCGGAGTTGCCGCCCGGCCTGATTTTTTTGCAGAAGCCCGGCGTTACTTGGCCACTTCCACACACCGGGTCTCGCGGATCACCGCCACTTTGATCTGGCCGGGGTATTGCAGTTCATTTTGAATTTGTGACGCGAGGCTGCGCGCCAAAATGAACGCGTCCTCGTCCGTGACGTTTTCCGGCTGCACAAACACGCGCAACTCGCGTCCCGCTTGCAACGCATAGCTGCGGTCCACCCCGGGGAAACGGGACGCCAGTTTTTCCAGGTCCGCAATGCGTTTCAAATAGGTGGCCAGACTCTCGGAACGCGCGCCGGGACGCGAGGCGCTGATCGCATCGGCGGTGCTGACCAGGATGCCGTACGGTCCGATCGGCGGGACATCATTGTGGTGTGAAGCCACTCCGTGAACCACGGTTTCAGATTCCCCGTAACGCCGCGCGATCTCCGCGCCGACCGTGGCGTGGGGGCCTTCCATCTCGTGGCTCACCGCCTTGCCGATATCGTGCAGCAACCCGGCGCGTTTTGCCGTCGGTACATCCAGTCCCAATTCCGCGGCCAGGAGGCCGGTCAGGTGCGCCACCTCCACCGAATGGACGAGGATGTTTTGCGCGTAGCTTTGGCGGAAATGCAGCCGGCCCAGCAGTTTTAGCAGTTCCGGATGCAGCGGTTGCACGCCGGCATCGCGGGCCGCCTCGGTGCCGAGGCGCTCAATGGTTTCCTCCATTTCCTTGGCCACCTGCGCCACCACCTCTTCGATGCGCGAGGGATGGATGCGCCCGTCCGCGATCAGGCGTTGCATCGCTTCGCGGGCAATTTGGCGCCGCACCGGGTCAAAGCCGGAAAGAACCACCGTACCGGGGGCGTCGTCTATCAACACGGTCACGCCGGTGATCATTTCAAAAGCGCGGATGTTCCGTCCCTCGCGCCCGATGATGCGCCCCTTGACCTCGTCGCCGATGGCGATGCTCGTGGTCAGGTGCTCGGCGTGGGAGGTGCCGGCGTAGCGTTGAATGGCCAGCGCGATGATGTCGCGGGCCTTGGCCTCGGCCCCCGCGTGGGCCTGCTCGACAATCCGCTGGGCCAGATGGTTGGCGTCGCGCTCGGCCTCCAGGCGCACCTGGGCGAGAAAACTTTCCCGCGCCGCAGTCTCGTCGAGCTGCGCCACCGCGCGGAGCTGTTCGCGGCGCTGGCGGGAGAGTTCCTCGATTTCGTGTTCGCGCTGGGTCAGGGCGGCGCGGCGTTGTTCCAACGCCTCGTGCTGACCCTGCAACCGTTTTTCCAGGTCCACCAGCCGCGCGAGTTGGGCGTTGAGCAGGGATTCGCGTTCCGCCTGCCGGCGCTCGGTTTCAAGCTGGCCCGCCTGCCGTTGGGCCAGGGATTGTTCCACCTCCTGCCGCAGTTTGAGGGCCTCCTCCTGGGCGACAATCCGGCTTTGCCGGAGCAGTTGGTCCGCCTCCATCTGCTGGCGGGCCGTTTCCGCCTCGCGCACCGCGCGCGTGGTCCGGTCGCGCCACCAGAAAAAGAGGTAGCACCCCGCCGCCCCCAAAACCAAGGACACCGCGCCTTCTACGATATTGCCGAGCAAAGTCATTCCCGAACCGCGCGCCGCTCAGCACTCCAGCCAGCGCGACGGAGTCAATATGCAATTCAACCGCACGTCCTGCGGGCCGACGGGCACTTCGGAAACCACTTGCTCGTCGAAGGCCACCCCGCATTTCATGCCCGGTGCGTCGGCCAGCAGCCGGTCGTAATACCCTTTCCCGCGGCCCAGCCGGCGCCCGCACGGATCAAAGGCTAACCCGGGCACGAAGATCAAGTCCAGCCGGTTCATCGCCAGATTGGGACAATCCCCGTGAGGCTCGGGAATACCCAGCCAGCCGGGCCGCAGATCAGCGTTCAAATCAGACAGCACAGCGGCGGTATATTGTTGGGTGGTTGGGTCAAATCGGGGCAGGGCCACAGTTCGTCCCGTCGCCCGCGCCTCCGTTATCAGCGTCCAGATGTTCAATTCCTGCGGCAGCGGCGCGAAAAACAAAACCGATTTGGCGGTGATCCAGACGGGTTGTTGCCGGAGCCGTTGACAGGCGGCTTCCGCGGTGCGGGCCCGGTCGGCTGCCGAAAGTTCCCGTAACCAGCCGCGCATCTGCCGGCGCAGCGTGGCTTTGGCGGTTTGCAGTTGGTTATCCATCGGCGCGGGGTTCAGAGGTGGGATTCGGAAGGCGGAGCAGCGGTCTCCTTGCGGGAAACACCCTAAGCCGTGGGCGGTGGATGCCGGGGAGCCGGCGGCTTGTTTTGAGCGCGCTCCCGGGCCATTAACGCGCGCCATCGTTCCACGCGTTCTTTGATCTTTTTTTCCACGCCTTGTTCGGTGGGTTCATAAAATCGTTTGTCCACGCCGAGATATTCCTGCGCGACGAAATGGCCGGCAAAATCGTGGGCGTATTGGTAATTCGCGCCGTGGCCGAGCTGGGCCGCGCCGGCATAATGCGTGTCCCGCAAGTGAACCGGCACGGGGAGGGTGCGGTTCTCGCGCACGTCGGCCAAGGCGGCGTCAATGGCGAGATAGGCGCTGTTGCTCTTGTTCGCGGTGGCCAGGTAAATCGTCGCTTCGGCAATCGGAATGCGCGCCTCGGGCCACCCGACAAATTCCGCCGCCTGCTGTGCCGCGCCGGCCAGCACCAGGGCCATGGGATCGGCCAGCCCCACGTCTTCCGCCGCGCAAATCAGGAGGCGCCGCGTGATGAATCGCGGGTCCTCGCCCGCGTGAATCATTTTGGCCAGCCAGTACAGCGCCGCGTCCGGATCGCTGCCCCGGATGGATTTGATGAAGGCCGAGATCGTATCGTAATGCGCGTCGCCGTCGCCATCATACACCACGGCCTTTTTCTGGATGCTCTGTTCGGCGCTGGCCAGGTCCAGCCGGATGACGCCGGTGGCGTCCGGGTCGGTGGTAAGCGCGGCGATTTCCAAGGCGTTCAAGGCTTTGCGCGCGTCGCCGTCGGCCACCCGGGCCAGGTGGTGCAACGCGGCGTCGTCCGCCTGAATCTTCAGATAGCCCAGACCGCGTTCCGCGTCCGCGAGGGCGCGTTGGAGAAGCAACAACAAATCCGCTTCCGTGAGCGGCTGCAGTTCAAAGATTTGCGACCGCGAGACCAACGGTGAGTTGACGAAGAAAAACGGATTGTGCGTGGTGGCGCCGATGAGCCGCACCACGCCGTTTTCCACGTCGGGCAGCAGGACATCTTGCTGGGCCTTGTTGAAACGGTGGATTTCGTCAATGAACAGGAGGGTGGGCTGCCCCGTGTTGGCCAGCCGGTTGGCGGCCCCGGCGAGGACACGCCGCATCTCGGCCACATTGGATTCCACCCCGCTCAACCGCGCAAACTGGCTTCGGGTTTGCCGGGCGATGATTTGCGCCAGCGAAGTTTTACCCGTGCCGGGCGGGCCGTAAAAGATCAGCGATTGGATGCGGTCGGCTTCAATGGCGCGGCGGAGCAACAGTCCCGGCGCGAGGATGTGCTGCTGACCGGCGAATTCCGCCAGGGTGCGTGGACGCATGCGCGCGGCCAGCGGCCGGGACCGTTCCACGGAAGCCGCCGGCGCCGCCGCGTCCCGCGTGGACGGGGCGGTTTCGGCAAAGAGATCGTCACGCGCCATGCCGGAAACGTAACCACGGATCGGAGCCTTGCCCAAGTTAAATTCCGACCGGCCCCCGTCCGGCGGAGACTAGGTTTCTTGATTAAGTTATATTGGATTGCGGCGGTCCGGCTTTGTAACGGTTGCGCGCGTGGCGGCGCCCGGATTACTTTCATCCCGGATCAAACCGCGTTGGCCATGCCCATTCGTCGTCCTGCCCGGAAGGTCGCGTCCGCCGGATCGCCGGACGCGGACGGTTTTGTTTTGCCCCGGCGACACTTTGTGCCGGCGTATGTAAAGACTTTTGCAACGGGACGGCTGACGGAAAAAGTGAGCGTCGCGCGGGAGTGGTTGCGCGCGTGCCGCTGTTGTCCGCGAGCCTGCGCGGTCAACCGCTGGGCGGATCAAACCGGGGTGTGCCGGATGGGGCGGTGGGCGCGGGTGTCGAGTGCGTTTCCCCATCTCGGCGAGGAGGATTGTCTGCGCGGCGGACGCGGTTCGGGCACCCTCTTTTTCAGTTCGTGCAATCTGCGCTGCGTTTTCTGCCAGAATTTTGACCTCAGCCAGGGCGACGCAGGCCAGGAAGTTTCTCCCGAACAACTGGCCGCGCTCATGTTGGAACTGCAAGCGGCGGGTTGTCACAATCTCAACCTGGTCACGCCCTCGCACGTGGTGCCGCAAATTCTGGAGGCCCTGCAGTTGGCGGTGCCCGGCGGGTTGGCGCTGCCGCTGGTTTACAACAGCAGCGGCTACGATTGCGTGGAAACCATCCGGCTGCTGGAGGGGGTGGTGGATATTTACCTGCCGGATTTCAAATTCTGGGATGCTGAACGCAGCGCCATTTTTTTGACGGCACGGGATTATCCCGAAGTCGCGCGCTCGGCCCTCCAGATCATGCACGAGCAGGTGGGCGAATTGCGCGTGGACGAAGCGGGGCTGGCGTTGCGGGGCGTGTTGGTGCGGCATTTGGTGATGCCGGGGATGCTCGACGACACCCGCGAAATCATGCGTTGGCTGGCCACGACTTTATCGCCGGATACGTATGTGAATCTGATGGACCAATACCATCCCGCGCACAAGGTGCGTGTGGATGCGGGGTTGTCGGCGATCAACCGGCGGCTCACGAGCCGCGAGTTCGCACAAGCAATTCAGGCGGCCCGGGATTCCGGTTTGTGGCGATTGGATGAGCGGCAGTGGTGAGCGGGAACGGAGAAACGACGGTTGACGGGACCCGCAAAGCCTCCGCGCCCGTTGAGAGGCGCACTATTTTTCTTTAAGAATCAGCGCTAAATCCACCAGCTCGCCCGGACGCAGCGGCAGACTGGCCGGTACGCTGACTTCCACTGGCAAGGCGAGGTCCGCCTCGGGATTGAGGGGTGGGGCGATTGGCAGCGGCGGCGTTTCCAGTTGCGACCCCACGGCGGTGATCTGGGCCAAGGCGCTGGAACGCGGGCTGTTCCGCATCCGCACCAGCACTTTCATGCCCACCTTGGCGAGATCCAGATGGGGTTGCCGCAAATAACCGATGATGCGGACGGGTTGTTCCGAGGCAATGGTCAGCACCGGATCCCCGGCGACCACGGATTCGCCGGTGCGATGGAAAATCGCGGTGATGATGCCGTCCATCGGCGCGCGTAACAAAACCGGTTCCAACTCGGCTTCCGTCAACCGCAGCCGGGCTTCTTCGGCGGCAATGGCCGTGCGCATGGGATCGTCGGTCAACTCCAGCAATTGATTGGTGCCAACCGGCTGCAGGTGGGCAAATCCCGCCTCGGCTTCGGTGACTAGGCGTTCCAACGTGGCCACCTCTTGTTGCAAGGCATCGCGTTGCGCTTGGGCCTGGTCCCGTTCGCTTGCGGAAACCAACTGATGTTTGAACAACTCCTCAACGCGGAGGAATTCGGTTTCGGCCAGTTGCAGGTCCACGCGCGCGCTGGCGAGTTCGGCGCGTTCGCGCATCCAGTCGAGCCGCAGGCCGGCGTAATTGACGGCGTTGCGTTGCTGCTGGACAAGCGGCGCCAGGCTGGCCTGGATGTTTTCCAATTCCGCGCGGACGAGGGCCACCGAGGCTTCTACCAGCTTCGGGTCCGCCACCAACACTTTGCCCAAGACATCGCCCGCCCGCACTTTTTGAAACCGCACAACGTCGAGCTGCGCCACCGTGCCCGGTTTGTAGGAGGCCAGATTGGCCAGGACCGGTTCCGCCTGGCCGCTGAACTGCGGCGTGGAAATGCGTTCCCGCCAGAGGACCGCGATGCACACAATGGCCGCCGCCGTCATCAGCCCCGGCGTAAAACGCAGCCGCCATTCCCGCAGGCGCTGGGACCAGGGCGTCGGAATCGGGGGCAGGGGGGCGGACTTCATATTTCAGATTCGTCGCCGGATTGCAACGCGGTGACATGCGCGATACCCGTCAGCCGGCGGACTTCGGAGACCAGCTCGTGGCTGCGCGCCGGATCCCGCAGCAGCAGGCGGTAGGATAAATCCACCGCCGGGGCGTCGTCCCGCGAGCGCTGGCTGGCGCAAAATGACTTCCGGGCGTGGCGTTCCAGCAACTGCTGCAATTCGCCCAGTTCGCCGGCGGGGCGCAGCCACTGGACGTTCAGGATTAAATCGTAGCGATGCCGGGCGCCAAACCGGCTGAAATGGAAATAGAGCATGACGATCACGATCGCCGCGCCGCCGCAGATGGCCGAACTGAATTTCAATGTGCCGCAGGCCAGGCCGAGGACAATCACCGCCAGCACATAGGCGGTGTCCAAGGTGTCGCGCAACACGCTGCGGTAGCGCACCATGGCAAAAATGGCCATCAAACCGAAGACCCACACGAGGTTGTTGGCGAGCACCATCATCACCAAGGCCACCAGCACCGGCAGCAGGACCAGCGAATTGACGTAGGAACGCGAATAAGACAGTCCGCTGTGGGTGAGCATGTACACCCAAGCGATGACATGCCCGCAGACAAAGGCCAGCAACAAGGCAATGAGCATCAATTGCCAGTCAGTCGCCGCCGTGCCGTAGTCGCCTCGAAGAAACCAGTTGTTCATGTCAATACTCCGCGAGTGTCAGAGTGGCGGCTTCGGCCGCCACGGCCGGGTCGGCCGCCGGACGCCAGTCCCGGAACGAGCCGGATTGGAAGCGGGATTCTCCCAGCAACAGCACCGCCCCGGAGTATTTGGCGGCCGCGGACCGCATTAGATTAAAACACTGCACGAGCTCGATAAACCAGTTAGGGAAGCGGTCGGTGAATTTCAACTCCAAAATGACGAGCGGCGAATAAACCAGGGTGGGCGCGCGCATTGGCCCGGTGAGGGCAAAATCGGCCTGCGGCTCCACGCGCACCTGGCGATCGAATGTGACCCGCACGGAATTGTCGTGGGGACTCACCCAGGCTTCGCGCAGGTAGGAATTGCGCAGCTTCGGCCGGGCGTTGATGCTGTGCATGAGCAGGAGGAAGCGTTCCAGCGCGGCAAAATGGCGCGCTTCCGGGGTGACGAATTGGTCGTGAGCGGGCCATTGCCCGTGCAGCAGGGGGCCGATGGCGTCCCGCCGCACGCCGCAACGGCGTTTTAGGATGCAATTATCCACGCGGCCTTTGACCTCGAAAAAGACCGGGGAAGCGGGGGCGTCGTCGTAGTAGCGCAGCCGTAGTTTGTACCGATTTTTCGAGCCGTTGACCGTCTCGTAGTGCGTATGCAACCCGTCGGAATCCAGATACAGGCTGTGAACCGGGTAGGCGAAATCCGGACGGTCCGCGCCATATTCATCCAACTCAAGATAGCTGCTGATGAAATCACGAATACCGCCGGTGAGTGATTCGTCCACGAGGTATTTCAACTCAAAACGTTGTTGGGGCAGACGGTGATCTTGCCTCATGACTACCACGAGTATTCTGCTACAAATTGGCGGTATCGCAACTTCTTTTCGCGCCCCGGGGGATCAGTTTCCAGTGGCACAGTGCCGGAGGATGGCTAAAGTGAGGTCGTGATGAATCGAATGGTGCGCGCATGAATGCAGACCCGCCAGTAATCCGGATACGACCGGGAACCGGCCAGGGCGAAGCCCGGGGATTTACCTTGGTGGAACTGCTGGTGGTGATCGCCATCATTGCCGTGCTGGCAGCGCTCCTGCTGCCGGCATTGACGCACGCCAAATCCAAGGCCTTGAGCCTCGCTTGTACGAACCATCTCAAACAACTGCAGACCTGCTGGCATTTGTATGCGGTGGACCACGACGACGTGCTGCCGCCGAACAATTCAGTTTACAACCTGAACACCGGCCTGCCGCTTGCCGAAGGCGGCTCGTGGTGCGCCGGCAACGCGCGCCGGGATACTAACACGGAGAACATTGAGAACGCCCTGTTGTTTCCCTACAACCGCTCCACCGCCATCTACCACTGTCCCGGGGATCGTTCCTCGGTCGAGGGGCATCCCGGGCTCCTGCGCACCCGCAGTTACAACATGAGCCTTTCCGTCAACGGCTGGCCAGAGTTCGATCCCGGGCTGGCCCGGACCATTCCCAGTTACAAGAAATTGACGCAGATCCAAGCGCCGGGCAGCAGCCGGCTGCTGGTCTTTTTGGACGTGCATGAGGATTCCATCTTGGACGCCTTGTTTGGCATTCCCGTGCGGGGCATCTGGGGCGACGTGCGCGTCTGGTGGGACATTCCGGCCAACCGCCATCAGCAGGGATGCAACCTCTCCTTCGCCGATGGGCACGCCGAGCATTGGCGTTGGCGCGTGCCCAAAGTCGTCCGGGTCCAGCTCGCCGCCCAACCGGTGCCGGACGAGGAGTTGCCCGATTACCGCCGGGTGCAGGACGGCATTCGGCAGACGTGGGATTAGGCTGGCGACCGGGGTTGGCCTTATCCGTCGGCTTGGTGGGATGGGACAAATTTTTATTGAAGGTCCGCCTGAATTCTACTTGCGCCGGTTAGCACGGTTGCTAATTCTTTTTTCCGACCTATGAACTATCAAATTTCACAACGCGCTGCTTCGCTTTCGCCCTCGCTCACCCTGGCCATTGATTCCAAGGCCAAGGCCATGAAAGCGGCGGGGGAGGACGTCGTCGGTTTCGGGGCCGGCGAACCGGACTTTGACACGCCGCAACACATCAAGGACGCCGCCGCCCGGGCGCTTGCCGCCGGGTTCACGAAATACACGCCGGCCGCTGGCATTCCCGAATTGCGACAGGCCATCGCCGACAAACACCAGCGGGAGAACGGGCTGACGTACAAGCCCAGCGAGATCATTGTGTCCTGCGGCGGCAAGCACGCCTGTTACAATGTTATTTTTGCCACCTGTCAGGCGGGCGATGAAGTCATCATTCCGGCGCCGTACTGGCTGAGTTATCCCGAAATGGCCAAGCTGGCCGGCGCCACGCCGGTCATCGTGGAAACGACGGACCAGACGGAGTTCAAGCTCACGCCGGAGCAGTTGCGCGCCGCCATCACCCCGCGCACCCGGTTGCTCGTCCTCAATTCACCGAGCAACCCCACCGGCTCGGTTTACACGCCGGAGGAAACCAAGGCCCTCGGCGCGGTCTGCGTGGAGAAGAGCGTGCTCATCATGAGCGACGAGATTTACGAGCACTTGCTTTATGATGGCGCGACCGTCCAGAGCGTGGCCAGTTTCTCCCCGGCCCATTTTGAGCATACGATCATCGTGCATGGTTTTGCCAAGGCGTGGAGCATGACCGGGTGGCGGCTGGGATGGTGCGCCGCCCCCGAACCCATCGCCAAGGCGATTGACGCCATCCAGAGCCACAGCACCAGCAACCCGACGAGCTTCGCGCAAAAGGGCGCCGTCGCCGCTCTGACCGGCCCGCAGGACCATCTGCCGCTCTGGCTGGCCGAGTTTGCGAAACGCCGCACCTACGCTTGGCAGAAACTGAACAGCATTCCCGGCCTCACCTGTGTCAACGCGAAAGGCGCGTTTTACCTGTTCCCGAACATTTCCCGGACCGGGCTTAAATCCACCGAGTTTTGCGCGAAATTGCTGGAGCAAGAGAAAGTGGCCGCCGTGCCGGGCATTGCCTTCGGCGCCGATGATTACATCCGGCTCAGTTACGCCACGAGCCTGGCCAACATCGAGAAGGGATTGGAACGGATCGAACGATTCTGCCGGGGACTTCTATGAACCGGGCGGCGCGTAGGATCGAGCGGCCGTTCTGATTCTGCGCGTTTCGCGGACGCGGCTCGCCAAGATAAACGTGAACCGGCTCCGGGTGCCAACGCCCGGAGGCTGGGGGTCATTCGTTCCGGAGCGCGGCCAATATCTCTCCGCGCAACGCCACCCGGGTGGCCGCCCAAGTCCACAAAATGCCATTCAGCAAAACGGCGCTCAGGGTCAATCCCAGGGTCCGCCACGGAAGCTCGATGGTGGGCGCAAGCAACGCGGGCGCCACCGCGACCGCCGCAGCCACCACACCCAGCCCCAACCCCAGCAGGAGCAATGCGCCATTCTCGATCAGCAACAACCGCTGCAGGGTGCCCCGACGAAAGCCCACGGCCAGGAGCACCGCCAGTTCGCCGCGCCGTTCCAGCACGTTGCGCAGCACAACGATGCCCAAACCAACGCTGCCCAGCAGCAATCCGAGTCCGCCCAAAACCTGGAACGTGCCCAGATACGTGTTCTGCACCGCGTTGAACTGGGCGAGCCGTTGCGCGGCGGGAGTCAGCTCCAGTCCCACGTCCTGCAGAGCGCGCGACAGCGTGGCGGAGACTTCCCCCACACGGTTGGTGGGCGCATCAATGAGGAACAGACGATAACCGCTCGTCCCGGGAAACCGCTTCAGGAAGGCGGCTTCGTCAATGATGAGCTGGCCTTGCAGGATGGAATTGGCCACCGCACCAACGATGCGCACCTTGAACGGGCGGCCGCGTTCATCCACGTACTCAATGGTGTCGCCGACCTTTTTCTTCATCGCCCACTGGATGGAGTTCGCATCGCCGATGGCGGGGATTTCCTCACTTTCGGCGCTCGAGGTGGGAAGGTCCGCTTGGAGCGAGGACCACCCGCTGCCCTGGGCAAATCCGAACCGGCCCGCCAGCGTCCCGGGCTTGACCCCGAGCAATCGAGGTTGCTGCGCGCGATTCAAGTTCAAGCAACTGGCCTCGTCCCCCTCATGCACGCGAAACGGGACAACCCGCACCCCCGCCAGGTCCGTTTCCTGCAGGGCGAAGAAATCCCGGCCCGCGGATGCATTCAAGTCCTGGGTGACCGGCATCGTGGTTTCGCCAATCAGCGCAAAACCGCCCGTGCCCGAAGTGCGTTTCAGGGCGTCGCGATTCGCATCCAAGCGGAACACGCCGATGGAAACAATAAGGAAACTTCCGCACGCCAGCATGGCCACGGTGGCGAGACTGCGCTTGGGCCGGCGGGCACAGCCCCGCCAGGCCAGCGCGCTGATTCGGAGCGGCGCCTCAAGGGCCGGTCCGGCGTTCGGTGCGCCGCGCAGATGCCTCAGCCCCGCGCTGACGAAGCTCAAACTGGCAATCAACACCAGCGTCCCGACGCCGAAAAAGACACCGGCATTCGCGGTGTCGCCCCGCATCACCGCAAAACCCGCCAGCCCGAGTGCCGCCACCAGCGTGCCCGCGCCGATGAGTCTGCTCCACCATGACCGTGTGTCTGGCGGCGCGTCTCCGACTTCGCCCACCAACAATTCCCGCGCCGGGCGTTGCACATATTTTCGCAACGCCAGCCCGATCGTCACCGTGCTGACGAGGACACTGGCAAACAAGCCGATTCCCAGAGTGGGAGACGTGACGTGAAAACCCAGGGTCGCGGTACCCACGGCATCCCGCCACACCGTCGCCAAACCCTGGAGCAGCGCCCGGGCATAGCCCAGCCCGCCCAGCGCGCCCAGCATGCCGCCCAGCAACGAGAGCACCACGGCTTCGCTCAGGAGCAGCCGGCGCACTTGGCGGGGCGGGAAACCCAACGCGAGCAGGATGCCAATCTCAGCAGCCCGTTGTTCCAGCCCCAGATAAAACAGCATCGCCATTAATAACAGCGCGGCGGCAATGACAAAAAAGCTGAATCCCAGAAACAAGCCGCCAAAGTCCTGCGCTTCGCCGGCCGCCTGGAGCGCCTGTTCCCGCACCGGTTCAAAACGCAAGCCGAGTTCCTCCGGTTTGAGGTGGTCGAGAATTCTTTTCTCCAAGGCAGCCCGAAAAAGCGCCAAGTCGCTGGGCGGGGGCGCGGCGGCGTCCGGATTCTCCGGCGAATTCCCGGACGCAAGGAGGCGCATCTCCGCCGCGTTGGCCGGCATGGGGAAGCGGATGGCGGTCAGATTGCCAAACCGGTTGCCCCACATTTTTTGTCCGGCGGCGAGAGTGATGAACGCCTTGGGCGTGCCGCGGAATTGCTTCCAGTAGTCCTCGTCCTTCGGTCGAATTTTGTAGGTGAGCGGAAAGCCGGCATCCCAATCGCGCGTGCTCTCGGCTTTCTCAATCCCGGGAAAATCCGGCATCAAGGTGCGATCCGCCCACGGCAGGGCCATCGGGACGATCCGGCGGACGCGAAACATGTTTGTGCGCTCCAGCAACCGCGCTCCGGATTCCGGATCAAAGTAACTCAGGGCGATGCGTTCGCCGGGTTTCACCTGCAAATCATCCGCGAGCCACTGGTTGATGACGATTTCATCATCGCGCAGGTCGGCGGGTGTCCAAGGCGGTCCGGCGGCGGTGACCATGGAGTAAGGCGTGGTGTTGGTGCCGGCTTGCAGCAAATTGGCGAGGTAGGTCAGCAAGGGCCGGCCCCGGGGATCGGCCGCCATTGCCGCCCGCGCCACTGGCGGCTCCAGAAAAATGCGCGGACTGGTCAAGTGGACCCCGTCCTGACTGGTGCGGAGTTCGGCGATTTGGACGTTTTCAAAATCCCACGAAGCGGCCAGGAGGTTGGTGAGATGGGACAGTTGCTCGGATGGAGGTACCGGCAGCAGCGTTGCCCCGTCGCGCTCAACCGGCAGGCGCAATTGCCGGCGCACCCACATCAGGCATCGCCTGACCGTGACGTTGAATTTGTCGCGCTGCTTCAAGTGACTTAAGTCGAGTTGGACCACCTCGGGCACCAGCCAAGTGTTGATGGGGTAACTCCCCTCCATCAGTGGCAAATCTGCGGCCTGGACCAATTCGGTTAGCGGTATAAACACAGAGAGCGGCTCGTCGGGGGAGCGGTCCGGCGTGAAGGCGGACAATTCCGCGTTTGTCGTCAGCCCTTTTACGGTGATTCGTAAGGATACCGCCGGGGCGTCACGCGGCGAGATGGCGGCATCGGGTGAAAGACGGTTCCACTTGGGAAACCGGATGATGATCGTTTCTCCCGCGCGCAATCCCAACGCTTGGGCGAGCGGCAAATTAACCAGGGCTTCATTGGTTAACGCAATGGGGCGGGGGGGATGGGCCCGGCTTGGGATTTTAGGTGCTGGGAAGAGCAGGGGCGCGAAATCGGAGATGCCAATTATCTGCACCCGATTGACGCGAGCACCGCCGTCCGCCCGGGCGACCGCGCCGCGAAATAGCAACATCCGCCGCTCGGGTTTATCTGGATTGAGGGAAATCGCCCGCGTCTGCCAATTGCCTTGGTGGAACTTTGCTACTGCGCCCAGCGCTTGGGCGTTGGCTTGACACCGAACCCGGGGGGGCAGGTGTTCGGCGAACAGCCTGTCTCCGGAATAAATAAGAAACGATCCCTGCCCCAAACGTGCCAGCGCCCGTTCCCGCAGGGTGCCCTTGACCGAATCCCCCACCACCAGCGCGCCAATGAGCGCTGCGCTGCCCATCGCCGCGCCCAACCCTACGCCCAAGTGCGTCCGCCAGTGGTGGCGCAAGCTGCGGACGATGAGAGTGCGCAAAGTCATGGGCATACACCCTCCCGCCCTTTGGCGTGAAGCCACTGGATGCGGCAGTGTTTGCTTGGGCGACGGGTTGCCCCAGCCTCCGCCAGACTCAAAGCGGTGACTTTTGTTGCTACGCCTTGGAGGTCCGGCATACCCCGTCTCCTAGGGGGCGGCGGCTGACAGCCGGCCGTCCTCCAACCGCATCACCCGCCCCATTCGTTGGGCCAACGTCACGGCATGGGTTACGACGATCAGCGTCACCCCTTCCTCCTGGTTCAATTCGACGAACAATTGGCCCAAGGCGGTGGCCGCGGCGTGATCCAGCGCTCCCGTCGGTTCGTCCGCCAGCACCAACTGCGGTTGATTGATGAGGGCCCGGACCACCGCGACCCGCTGGCGTTCGCCGCCGCTGAGTTGCCCCGGGCGATGGTGCAGGCGTCCGCCCAAGCCGACGCGCTTGAGCAGGCGCTGGGCGCGGACGGATGGCAATTCGCCCTGCTGATGGCGGGTCGTGGATTGAGCCCCCGCCAGCGTGGGCGCCAGCACATTCTCCAGCACCGAACATTGCGGCAGTAAATAATGCGCCTGGAAGACAAAGCCAATCTGCCGGTTGCGCACCGCGGCCAGCTCACGGTCGTCGAGGACAGCAAGGTTTTTCCCGGCGAGCAATACCTGGCCGCTGGAGGGACGATCCAAGGTGCCGATGATTTGCAGCAGAGTGCTTTTGCCCGACCCTGACGGTCCCACGATGGCCAGTGATTCGCCGCTGCCAACTTCCAGCGTGATGCCGTCCAGGACGTTCACGCTGTCGGCCGCTCCCGCAGCGGCGTAGCGTTTCGTTACCCCGATCAACTGAAGCAAGGGCACTGGCATGCAGTATTTGTGCGCTAAATCGTCGCCGGAGTCACAATAAATCCGTCGTTACCGGGGTATTAAACGGGCTCTTTGCGGGATGGCAACGGAAGATGGAGTGGGCGCTTCGGCTTGTCGGGAATTTGGCCACGAAGGATTTGCGCGTTGCGCGCGCGCCGGTGTGGATTAACAATGGCGCCGTCGCGTCATGCAATTCTGGTTTTGCACTCTGATTCTTCTACTGGCCGCCACCGCGCCGCTGCGCGCCGCGAGCCGGGAGGAAACGCGCGCCTTTGACGCGGCGAACAAGGCCTTTCAAGACAACGGATGGGCGCGCGCGGAACGCGAGTTTGGTGAATTCCTGCAACAATTCCCCAAATCCGACCGGCGCGCCCAAGCGGCGTTACGCCAAGCGCAGGCTCGCTGCAAACTGGGGGATTATCGCGGGGCTATCACCTTGATCGAAGCCGAGCGATCGGAAGCGGGCGCGTTGGCGGACCAGTTCGCCTACTGGCTGGGAGAGGCCCAATTTCAGAGCACCAATTACACCGATGCCGTCGCGGCTTTCCATGCTGTGATGCGGGATTTTCCGGAATCCAAGCTGCGTTTGGATGCCAGCGTGCGCGAAGCGGATGCGTGGGCCAAGTTGGGTGACTGGGAAAAAGTCGAGTCGCTCCTCGGCGGGACGAAGGCCGCCTTTTCGCAACTGGCCGCGGCATCGCCCCGCAGCGAGGCGGCGGCCCGCGGATTTTTATTGCTTGCCGAAGCACGCATGAACCGCGCCGAGCCCGCCACCGCCGAAGCCGCCTTGCGCCGACTGGACGGCGTGCCTCTCGCGCCCCTGCTGGCTTGGCAACGCGAGTATCTGCTCTGCCGGATGTTTTTGGCCAGCCGCCAGCCGGAACCCGCCCTTGCCAGCGCCTCGAATCTGGTGGCCCTGGCGCGCGCTACAACTCAAGTGGCGTTGCAGGCGCAAAGTGTGGCGTTGCAAGCCGAGGCGCTGGAAGAACTGGGACGGCTGGAAAACGCGACGGCGGTTTACGCGCTGAATCTCGCGCCGGAAGTGCCCGTTGAGTGGCAACGCCCGGCACTGCTCAAAATTGCGGAACTGGCGCTGGCGCGCGGTCGCGTGGCTGAAACAATCCAGTGGTTGACATCCTTCCTCGAACAACACACGAACAGCCCGGCTGCCGATCTGGCCTGGCTCACACTCGGGGAATTGCAGCTCAAGCAATACGTCACCGCCTCTGGCGCCGCCACCACGAACGTCGCCGCACCGCCGGGGTTGGCCTTAGCCCTCGCCAACTTTGACATGGTGCTGTCCCGTTTCCCGGATAGCCCGTGGCGCGGGCAGGCTCAGTTGCGGCGGGGATGGTGTTTCTGGCTGACCACCAACCTGACGGAAAGCGCCCAGGCGTTCGCCGCCGCCGCGGCCGAGTTGCCGCCCTCCTACGAGCAGGCGGAGGCGCGTTTCAAACTGGCGGATGCCTTGTATCAATTGAAACAATTTCCCGCTGCGATCAGTAATTATCAGGCGGTGGTGGCGGATTGCGAAAGGCAACCGGCTGTGCGCACGAACCTGTGCGAGCCGGCATTGTATCAATTGGTGCGCGCCGCCACCGATGCGGGTGACCTGGCCACCGCCACCGCGGCGGCGGAGCAGATTCTCGCGTGGTTTCCCGAAAGCTATCTGACGGAGAGCAGCCTGTTGGTTCGCGGTCAGGGGCTGGCGCGGCACGGGAATCCCGTCGCCGCCCGGCAGGTGTTCGAGAATCTGCGCCAGCGTTTTCCCGGCTCGCCGCTCACCGCGCAGGTTGAACTGGCCATCGCGCGCACTTACGAATTGCAACGGGACTGGTCAACAGCCGAGCAAGCCTACACGCGCTGGCTCGCCGCCCACCCGGCGGCGCCGGAACGGCCCCAGGTCGAATATGCCGCGGCTTGGACCTGTTCCCGGGCGGGGGATGTCACCAACGCGCTGGCGCGCTTTACGCGATTCATCGAAACCTATCCCACGAATGCCCTGGCCCCGCAGGCCCAGTGGTCCGTGGCTGATCTCCATTTCCGCCGGCACGAGTTCGCGGAGGCCGAACGCAACTATCAGTTGCTGTTCCAGACGTGGCCTGGATCACCGCTGGCTTACGAGGCGCGCATGATGGCGGGCCGGGTGGCGTTCGCGCGTGAGGGCTGGTCCGATGCCATGCGTTATTTCACGAATCTTACCAGCGATTTGAATTGTCCCGCCGATTTGAAAGTGCAGGCGATTTTCGCCTACGGCGATGCCTTGCGGCGGGCGGAATCAACCGACACCAACAACGTGACCAATCTGAAAGAGGCCATTGGCGTCTTCAGCAAAATCCACGAATTAAACGAGACGAACGCGGCGGCGGCCCGGGCTTGGGGGGAAATTGGCAACTGCCGTCTGCAACTGGCCACGCAGGATGCGCAGTATTACGCGGAAGCCACCAATGCCTACCAAAAAGCGTTGGCCTTGCCCGCGGCGGACGTCGCCACGCGCAGTCAGGCACGGGTCGGGTTGGGGATCGTGGCGGAAAAACTGGCCGAACGCCTGCCGGCGGAACAGCGTCCGGCCCAGTTACGCCAGGCGCTGGATGCCTACCTGGATGTCTTTTACGAGAAAGACCTACGCCCGGGCGAGACGGCGGTTCCTTATTGGCTGCAACGCGCCGGTCTGGATGCTGCCCGGCTGGCCGAGACGCTTCAGGATTGGCCGCTCGCCATCCGGATTTACGAGCGGCTGCGCGAACTTTTGCCGCCGCTCAAGGCGTCGCTCGATAAACGCATTGCCCGGGCAACCGAACAACAGAAAACGGCGGCGCCGTGACCGATTCATCGCCGCGCGGTTCCGGGCTGTTCCCCGGCTTGACGTGTCGCCCGACCGATTTTAGTTTTTCCTCGAACCGGGGGAGCCAATCTTTTCCGAATTAACGTCGGAACAACGGCTGAGAGGGCGGTGTGGGAACGCCGCCGACCCCTTGAACCTGATCCAGGTAATGCTGGCGGAGGAAATGCAGTCGTCGGCCACTTTTCCTGAATCAAAACCGGCCTCGGTCCGGCGCGCTTTCGTCGTTGGACGCTGGCCGCGAGAGAAGAAGTATGATCGCGACCCAAGAATCGTTCGCTCCGCCCAGCCGCGAGCAACTGCCCGCCAGCCGGCGGATTTATGTGCCGGGTGCTTTGCATGCGGAGATCCGCGTGCCAATGCGCGAAATTCACCTGACCGCTACGAAATCGCTGGCAGGGACGCCCCTCCCCAACGAACCGGTGCGGGTTTACGACACCTCCGGTCCGTGGGGCGATCCGGAATTCCACGGCAGCGTGGAGCAGGGCTTACCCGCCTTGCGTCGCGACTGGATTTTGAAGCGCGGCGACGTGGAGGAATATGAAGGACGCCCGGTGCAACCGTTGGATGACGGTTATCTTTCTGAAGATCATCGCACTGCGGCGCACGCCAAACGGCAGGATGAAACCAGCTATCGCCTTGAAGGTCTTATTGCGCCACGCCGTCAGCCGCTCCGCGCCAAGCCCGGAAAAATCGTCACGCAACTGCAATACGCTCGCGCGGGCGTCATCACCCCTGAGATGGAATACATCGCCATCCGCGAGAATCTGCGCCGTGCGGAATGCGGAATTCAGATTGCGGAATTGAGCCATGACATTGCAAGGAACGATTTGAACAAACAACACGCGGGCAGCGCGCAACATTCCGCGCTCCGCACTCCGTATTCGGAATTTACCCCTTCGGTATTTTCGCGTTTTCCGCAGCGCATCCCGGCTGAGATCACGCCCGAATTCGTCCGCTCCGAAGTCGCCGCCGGCCGCGCCATTATTCCCGCCAACATCAATCACCCGGAGCTTGAGCCGATGATCATCGGGCGCAACTTCCTCGTGAAGATCAACGCCAACATCGGCAACAGCGCCGTCGCGTCGAGCATCGAGGAGGAAGTCGAGAAAATGCGCTGGGCCACCAAGTGGGGCGCGGACACCGTCATGGACCTCTCGACCGGCAGGAACATCCACGCCACCCGCGAATGGATTTTGCGTAACTCGCCCGTGCCGATTGGCACGGTGCCCATTTACCAAGCGCTGGAGAAAGTGAATGGCCGCCCGGAAGCCCTTACCTGGGAAATTTTCCGCGACACCCTCATCGAACAGGCCGAGCAAGGCGTGGATTACTTCACCATTCACGCCGGCGTGTTGCTGCGCTTCGTGCCGCTCACGGCCAATCGCATGACGGGAATTGTTTCGCGCGGCGGCAGCATCCTGGCCAAATGGTGTCTCGCGCATCACAAAGAAAATTTCCTCTACACCCACTGGGACGACATCTGCGACATCATGGCCGCGTATGACGTTTCCTTCAGCATCGGCGACGGCCTGCGACCCGGCTCGATTGCCGACGCCAACGACCAGGCGCAATTCGGCGAACTCGAAGTGCAGGGCGAACTCACCAAACGCGCGTGGGCCAAAGGCGTGCAAGTGATGAACGAAGGCCCGGGCCACGCGCCCATGCACATGATCGAGGAAAACATGGCCAAGCAACTCGAGTGGTGCAGCGAAGCGCCGTTCTACACGCTCGGACCGCTCACCACCGACATCGCGCCCGGCTACGACCACATCACCAGCGGCATCGGCGCGGCGATGATCGGTTGGTATGGCTGCGCGATGCTCTGCTACGTAACGCCCAAGGAACACCTCGGCCTGCCGAACAAGAAAGACGTGAAAGACGGCGTCATCGCCTACAAGATCGCCGCGCACGCCGCCGACCTGGCCAAAGGCCATCCCGGCGCGCAATACCGCGACAACGCGTTGAGCAAGGCGCGCTTTGAATTCCGCTGGGAAGATCAATTCAACCTCAGCCTCGACCCCGTCACCGCGCGCGAGTTCCACGACGAAACCCTGCCGCAGGAAGGCGCGAAGACTGCGCACTTCTGCTCCATGTGCGGCCCGCACTTCTGCTCGATGAAGATCACCGAAGACGTCCGCAAATACGCCGCCGAACAAGGCGTCTCCGAACAGGAAGCTCTGCAAAAGGGAATGGAAGAGAAATCCCGCGAGTTTCAAGAAAAGGGTGCGGAGCTTTACGCAAAAGCATAGACTTCGCGCATGGCCTCGGTAACCAAATATCCAGAACCGAAAGAAGACGACGGTGTTCTTTTGCGGCTGCGCGAGGATTACGAGCAAGCGGTGCTCGATTTGTTTGAAGCCGGCCAAGAGACTAAAGAGCTTCGTCCCGCGCTTGATGTTGTCGGCCATACTTCCAACTTTCTCGACAACATGCGGCTGCCGATTCATCGGTGGTTTCGTTACAGCGCGGGCTTTTCGGCAGAGTGGGTGAAGTGGTTGTTGGCGGAACGTGACGGCAACGAACTCCGCGTGCTCGACCCGTTTGTTGGTTCGGGAACAACCTGCCTGGCGTGCGATGAGATGGGCATTCCATCGCTTGGAATTGAAGCTCATCCGTTCGTGCATCGCGTTGCTAAAGCCAAACTCAGTTACACCACTGACCCGGAGCGGTTCGTCGCCAAAGCTGAGAGAGCTTTTGGCTTTGCTCGCAAGGCGGCGGCGGAGACAGACCATTACCCCGAAATCATTCAGAAGTGCTACGGCGCGGAGACGCTTGGCTATCTGGATCGTTTCCGTCAGGCAGCGGAAGCGGAGCAGGACGGTTCGCCCGAAGCCGAATTGCTTTGGATGGCGCTCGTGTCCTCGTTGCGCGTCGTGTCCGAAGCAGGCACAGCACCTTGGCAATATGTGCTGCCAGGCCGTCGCAAGACCGTGCCACCGTCGCCAGAAGTTTCGTTGCGCAAAGCGGTGCAAATGATTGCCGCCGACATCCGCTTCATGGCGCGGCGGGCGCAGCCGCTCGCAAAGTTGCAGGTGGACGACGCTCGCAAGTGCGCGACCGTGGCCGACGGTTGGGCTACCCTCGTCATCACCTCGCCGCCTTACGCAAACAACTACGATTACGCCGACGCGACCCGATTGGAGATGGCGTTCATGGGTGAGATTCGTGGTTGGGGAGACCTTCAAGAAACGGTGCGGCGGCATCTCGTGCGCGCCTGCTCGCAACACGTCCCGCCAAACTCCGTGAATCTCGACTCGATTCTGGAATCAGCGGAGCTCGCGCCGATTCGTGACGAGATTGTCCCGGTCTGTCGTGAGCTATCGTCAGTGCGCCTGGAGCGCGGCGGCAAGAAGACCTACAACAATATGATTGCCTGCTATTTTCTCGATTTGGCTCAGACATGGCGGGCTCTCCGTAGAGTTTGTGCCTCGCCTTCGGAAGTCTGCTTCGTCATCGGCGACTCCGCGCCGTATGGTGTTTACGTTCCAGTTATCGAATGGTTTGGCAAGCTGGCAACGGCAGCGGGATTTGAGTCGTGGACGTTTGAAAAACTCCGCGACCGAAATACCAAGTGGAAGAACCGCAAGCATCGCGTGCCGCTCTGCGAGGGACATTTGTGGGTTCGCGGATAGGGAGAATGACATGGCTGAATCACTTGCACATCGCTGGGGGCAAATCATCGGAGACGGCTTCGAGATGTTCGTCCGCAACATTCTTGGCGAAGTCGCGCAACGTCACGGCCTGTATCTCGACTTCAAGCGACCGCGCAATGCTCGTGGCGGCCAAGGGAAGGTGACGTGGCAGGACGGCTACGGAAACAAGCACGACCTCGACTACGTTCTGGAGCGCGGTGGAACTGAGGATACACTTGGCGTTCCCATCGCTTTCATCGAATCGGCATGGCGTCGCTACACCAAACACTCGAAGAACAAGGCGCAGGAAATCGAAGCGGCCGTGATGCCGATTGCTCTGACATTCTCTCGCCATCAACCGTTCTGCGGCGCGGTGCTCGCGGGCGAGTTCACACGGAACGCCCTGCATCAACTGGAGTCAAAGGGTTTTGGTGTCCTGCACATTCCCTACGACTCCATCTTGGCAGCGTTCAGGGAACTTGGGATTGATGCATCATCGGAAGACGGCGTCGGCGGCACAACCGAGGAGCAGTTTCGGGAGAAGATTGCGAAATGGGAATCGCAGCCGCAACCGCAGGCAACCAACCGGCTGCTGGCGAAACTTCATGCACTGCATCAGCGTGAGATCGCGGATTTCAAGCAACGACTCGAAGCGGCGCTCACACGTCAGGTTGCTTCGATTCGGCTGACTGTGTTGCGCGGTCATTCCGTTGAGTGTTCTGACGTCGCAAGTGCGATTGCCTATTTGATTGAGGAAGAAAAGTCGTATCGGTTGCGCGAGGATGGCGACCAGCGGGAAGCGTTTGAAGTCCAGGTCCGATTCAACACGGGCGCGAAGATTGACGCGACTTTTCCCAAGCGCGCCGAAGCGATTGCATTTCTCCGCAGCTTTTCTTGAACCAACCATGCCATTGAGCGAAAAATCCCGCGCCATCTTGCAAGCCATCGCCAAGGGGCACACCTACGAGCAAATCCTCGTTCAAGATTTGGCATGGACTTATCACGACATCTTCAAAGCCGCAGCAGAAGCACTTGAAACCGAGCCCGCGTCAAATGACGGAAAAAGCTACAGCGTGGAGGTGATTCGGCACGAACATCCTCGCGCCTACGAAAAATGGAGTGCTGAGGAAGACAGTGAACTATCCAAGCTTTTCCGAAACGGGAAGAGCGTGAAAGAAATCGCAACGGTTTTGAACCGACAGGGCGGTGCGATTCGCAGCCGGTTGGCAAAATTGAACCTTGTTGCGCCGGCTTGAAACACTTGACCGAGTTCACGGAAGTTTTTACGCGAGTTGAATTTGAAAAGTTTTGCCCAAGTTGAATTGAATCATTGCCATCGTCGCGACGGCCTGCGTCCCGGCTCGATTGCCGACGCCAACGACCAGGCGCAATTCGGCGAACTCGAAGTGCAGGGCGAACTCACCAAACGCGCGTGGGCCAAAGGCGTGCAAGTGATGAACGAAGGCCCGGGCCACGCGCCCATGCACATGATCGAGGAAAACATGGCCAAGCAACTCGAGTGGTGCAGCGAAGCGCCGTTCTACACGCTCGGACCGCTCACCACCGACATCGCGCCCGGCTACGACCACATCACCAGCGGCATCGGCGCGGCGATGATCGGCTGGTATGGCTGCGCGATGCTCTGCTACGTCACGCCCAAGGAGCACCTCGGCCTGCCGAACAAGAAAGACGTGAAAGACGGCGTGATAGCCTACAAAATCGCAGCCCACGCGGCGGACTTGGCGAAGGGACATCCGGGAGCGCAATACCGCGACAACGCCATTTCCAAGGCCCGGTTTGAGTTCCGCTGGGAAGATCAATTCAACCTGTCCCTTGACCCGGTGACAGCCCGGGAGTTCCATGATGAAACACTTCCTCAAGACGGGGCTAAAACAGCTCACTTTTGCAGCATGTGCGGCCCGCAATTCTGCGCCATGAAAATCACGGAAGACGTCCGCCAATACGCCGCCGAACAAAGCGTGACTGCCGAAGAAGCGCTAAAGAAGGGAATGGAAGAAAAGAGCAAGGAGTTTGTCGAGAAAGGCGCGGAAATTTACGCGAAGGCGTAAACTTGGCTTGGCGCTTAATTGGATATCAGATATTTCTGAATTGCGATGAGTTGCTCCAAACACGCGTTCGAATCATGGCTTTCGGTTCACGAAGAACAGCTCGATGGTGTGTTGGTTAGTCCGCCGCCCTTACCTTGGTCGGAATTCTGGCTTAACCCACGGCGATTGCGCGGTAGCGACTTCTTGATGCGGTGGTCTCAGGGCGTTTGGAGTGAGAAGCGGCTGATTAAAGCCATTAACATTACCAAAGAATTTTGGGCTATTCCTTTCGGTCCAAGCGGAACAGCTCCGACAGGAAGCGTCAGGAAGTTCGAGCTTTATTTCGAACGGTTGGAGGCGGCAGGACTTGGCCAAATCAAAAGGCCAGACTTGCTGCTCTTTCGCGCTGCAGACAAGACAAGGATCGAACGGGCGATTGCCAAAGTTGGCGGTGTATCTGAACTCCCTTTCATCGCGGAGGACGACAAGCGAATGGCGGCAATCTTGGATCGTGCCTTGCTTGCTGTGGAATGTGAGAACAGCCTTTGGCGAGCGCACAGGATGCCGGATTATTCAACTCCTTTGCGGCCTCAAAGACGATTGGGCGGCAATCTTGGTTTGAGAAAGGGGGCGGTTCTTCCGACGATAATTATCAAGGGAGAAGACCGCCAACCTCTCCGGCGATGGCAGGCGAAGCACGGCGTCTCGATCCACATCTGGCATGTGTTTTTCGATGCCGCTTATGGCCTATCGTTTGACCGCGCTGAAGAGTTGATTGCTGAAAGGTTGACTGAACCGACGATTCAGACTTTTCAAGCTCCGGGTGGGGCCACCACAAGGAAAACGATCTTCAAGCACTATTATCATTACGGTTATCCGCTTGGCGAAAGCGTAGAAGAACCGCGACTGTTACCTAGGTTTGTTGAAGACAAAAACGGCCACATCCTCCCCTACGTCACATTCGCTGGCGGTCGTTTGCAGTTGTCTGAGCAGGCGTTGCAGATTCTTCGCGAGCTTTCGGATAGGAGGAGAAAACGCAAGAGCAGGAGGAGCAAATGAAAGAGGCTACGGTCATTGACCAGCACGCCCAGGTTTTACCGAGCTCTGGCCCGAAGCGTGAAGCCCTGCGGGAAAAAGGACAGTTCTGGACTCCGTTTTGGCTAGCCAAGGTGATGGCTGCTTGGGTTACAGAGTTGCGTCCCAAGACTCTGTTCGATCCGGCTGTTGGGCCCGGAACCTTTTTCGGGGGCGCACGCGCAGCGGGCTACACCGGTCGTTGCGAGGGATATGAATTACACGAAATTTCGTTCGATGGCGACCGGCTGGGACTGTCTCCGAATGATCTCAGCAGGGTTGTTGTCGGTGATTTCATTGGCGCGCAGTTGAGTCGCGCCTTTCCGGCTATTGTTTCAAATCCTCCATACATTCGGCATCATCGTCTCTCGGATGAGCGAAAAGCAGAATTGCGCCAGATCGCTGAGAGGGTCTTGGGATTTTCGTTGGATGGCCGCGTTGGGCTACACGTTTATTTTTTGCTGAAGTGTTTGGAGTATCTTGCCTCTGGCGGGCGGCTTGCCTTTCTACTGCCTGCGGATGTATGTGAAGGAATTTCGTCGCGACCGTTCTGGAATCGGCTGTGTGAGCGATTTCGCTTGGAGGCGGTTTTGACCTTCGACGAATCAGCCGCTCCTTTTCCGAAGGTGGATACCAATGCGATGGTTTTCCTGATCTCAAACAATACGCCTCTGGATTCCATCCGCTGGATTCGGGTGCGAAAGAGGGACAGCGAAGCCATCGTTCGGTCACTTCGGAACATGAAAATTGAAAACCGCGACAATACAGCGCTCACATGCTATAAGCGGAAATTGACCGAAGCTCTGGCTACGGGGCTGTCCAGACCACCGCGAACTGCATTGTCTCACGGCACTCCATTATCACATTTTGCTCGCATCGTTAGAGGAATCGCTACGGGAGCGAATGAGTTTTTCTTCCTCACGAACGAACAGATCACCGAATTCGGTCTGGAGAAGCGCTATTTTGTCAGAGCAATCGGAAGAACAAGAGATTGCCGAGATGATACCCTGCGAACCTCAACCTTGGCTGCTCTTGAAGCTCAAGCTCGCCCCACGTGGCTGCTCAACCTTGATGGCACTCCCAAAGAGCGTTTGCCGACGCGGCTGCGATCTTACTTGGTCGCTGGTGAAAAGCAGAAGTTGAACGAGCGCGCCCTGATTCAAGGTCGTCGGCCTTGGTATAAGATGGAGCGGCGGACCCCCCCACCGATTTTATTCGCTTACCTTGGTCGTAGGGCTTGCCGTTTCATCCTGAACGAAGCCAGGGTTGTCCCTCTCACCGGTTTTCTGTGTGTCTATCCGTGGGATACTCGCCACGACGCAGTCCGGAAGTTGTGGCGTGCTTTGAATCATCCAGCTACGCTCGAAAACCTGGCATTTACTGGAAAATCATATGGCGGCGGCGCGCTGAAAGTTGAACCCCGCCAATTGGACACGTTAGAAATCCCAAAAGCGGTCTTGCAGGAAGTTGGCTTGGAGCCGCCAGTTGCGACTGAGTTGCTTTTGCTGGAAGAACCAGCAAGCCTGCCTCCGCGTCGGTCGGTACAGAAGAGCGGCAAAATGAATTCTACGAAGGGATTTGGCCCAACCGTAGATAAAAGGTCCCGCTTGAAAAACCCAGCTTCAGGCCGCGCATGACATTTCATTTTTATTGGTGACGGCCTGCGTCCCGGCGCGATTGCCGCCGCCAACGAGTCCTTGCAGACGGCCACCAAGCAATTCGCCGAGTTCGAAGTGGAGGGCGAACTCACCCAATGCGCGTGGATCAAGGACGGGCAGGGTAGCGCCGACGATCTGCCTCAATCAAAATTCACCATCTGATTGCGCAGCGATGGCGCGGCGCATACAATTCCGGCCATGAATCTGATTTCCGAAACCCAACCCGGCGGTGGCGTTCCACTCTATCAACTCAAAATCACGCTCAAATGGTCGAAACCACCCATCTGGCGGCGCGTCGTCGTGCGAAGCGACATGACACTGGATCGTCTGCATGACATCATTCAAATCGCAATGGGCTGGACGGACAGTCATCTGCACCAGTTCATCGCTGGTTCAGGTGTTTCCCGCACGTACTATGGCCGGCCAAACCCGGAGTTTGCCGACATGGGTAGCGAGATGTTGAATGAGAAGCGTTACAGCGTGGCCGATCTCGCGCCGACAGCGAAACGGAAGTTCATTTACGAATACGATTTCGGCGACGGCTGGGAGCACGATGTCGTGGTCGAAAAAATTTTACCGCCCGACCCGGCGTTCAAACATCCGATGTGTCTTGCGGGCGCGAATGCCTGTCCGCCGGAGGATTGCGGTGGGATTGGCGGATATTACAACCTGCTGAAAATTCTGCGCGACCCGCAGCATCCCGACCACGCGGATATGAAGGATTGGATTGGCGGCGATTTGAACGCGGAGGAATTCAGCGTGGAAGGCGTGAATCGGATTTTCAAACGGCTCAAACCATGAACATCGCGCCCGCTACGATCACATCACCAGCGGCATCGGTGCGGCGATGATCGGCCGGGTGCGAGCCGCACGGGCCACCGGCCGCGCGATGCTCTGCCGCGTCACGCCCAAGGAATATCTCGGTCTGCCGAACAAGAAAGACGTAAAAGACGGCATCATCGCCTACAAGATTGCTGCGCACGCCGCCGCCTTGGCCAAAGGCCATCCCGGCGCGCAATACCGGGACAACGCCATTTCCAAGGCCCGGTTTGTGGAAAAGGGTGATGAAATTTCCGCCCCTTGCCTCATGAAGAAATGCCCGAGCGATGCGGACGGGAGCGGGATCGTTGCCTCAATTAAAAGGGCCTCCTGATCTTTTGGATTTTGAACCAAATGTACACGAACAGGAGATCACCTCCGTGTTCCCCTGGACCGGTCTGGATTCGCCTCTGCTGTGCTTGGACCGATCCGCGCCGGGCAAGGCCTCTCTTTCTGTTCAGGATTTTTTGGACGCTGGTTCCCTGACTTCGTCAAGGCAAACGGAGCCAAAGACGCGAATTGCCCGTGCTGCAGCCCTTTCTTGCGGCGGGTGTTCTGTGGCCAATCCCCCCACGGGGGGCACGATGTCCTCAGCCTTTCCCAAAGGCATCAAACTTCCCTCTCGCTTTGGACCGGGGGCCGGGGATAACTTCCCGGCTTGGTTGTGATGGCACTCGATCGGTAGGGAGCTCCCGCAACCCGTGATTTTTGCGAATTGAACAATTCAGCTTTTTAACGGTTCAACGATTTATCGAATGACCAGTCAGCACATCCGTCAGTCGTTCCTCGATTTCTTCAAGTCGAAGCAACACACCATCGTGCCCTCCTCCAGCCTCATGCCGGACAGCCCGAACCTGCTGTTCACCAATGCCGGCATGAATCAGTTCGTCCCCATTTTCCTCGGCCAGACGCAATGTCCCTACACGCCCGGTCGCGCCGCGGACACGCAGAAGTGCATCCGCGCCGGTGGCAAGCACAACGACCTCGAAGACGTCGGACTCGACACGTATCACCACACGTTTTTCGAGATGCTGGGCAACTGGAGCTTTGGCGATTACTTCAAGCGGGAAGCCATCGAGTGGGCGTGGGAACTGGTGGTCGGCAAATGGAAATTTCCGCCGGCACGGCTTTACGCGACGGTGTTCTGTCCGTATCTCGGCGAACCGGGGTGGGAGAAAAAATGGGCCATCGAACTGGAACAGGTGCTCGCGCTGACATTGACCTCGCGCACGTTCATTGCGCCCGATCCGAATGCGTCGCCGTTCGAGGTGTCCGATCAGGAAGCGGCCTTGTATTGGGCGCGCCAGTTCATCGCGGCGCAATTGGACCCGAAGGCGCACATCATTCCAGGCAACAAAAAAGACAACTTCTGGATGATGGGCGAGACCGGTCCGTGCGGTCCGTGTTCGGAATTGCACGTGGACCTCACGCCCGCCGGCAACACGAATGGCGCGCTCGTCAACAAAGGCAGCGCGGAGTGCATCGAAATTTGGAATCTGGTTTTCATTCAGTTCAACGCCAATCCGGATGGGACGTTCGCGCCGCTGCCGGCGAAGCACGTGGACACGGGCATGGGTTTCGAACGCGTCACCAGCATCATCCAAGGCACGCAGGGGCTGACGGATTTTGCCAACGCGAGAATCTCCAATTACGAGACGGACATCTTCCGCCCGATTTTCGACGAACTGGAGCGGTTGTGCGGCAAGAAATACGGCAGCACGCTGCCGGGTCGCGGTACTTTCGGGGGAGCACACGCGCCCTCGCGTGTTCCCGACCGCGCCCTCGCGGGCGGTACCGACGCGCTACCCGCGCTGGTGATTTCCGGCACAGCCGACACGAAATACTCGCGTCGTAACCTTCCGCATTTCGAGCGGCCGTGGGCCAAATACATGGTTACTTTCATCACTCGTGAACGCCGCCAGCTCACGTCGCCTGAGCGGGATCTCGTTCTGAAAAGTGTTCTCCATGCGCACGAGCATCGCCAATATCGACTTTACGCGGCGTGCGTGATGCCAGATCACGTTCATCTACTATTTGAACCGCAAGTTAAACAGCAGGACGAAGCGGGCAATCCGGTCTTCTGGTCGGTAAGTGAAATTCTGCAGGGGATTAAATCCGCCAGTGCACACAACATCAATAAAGCCATCGGCACGACCGGCCATGTTTGGGAAAAGGAATCGGTTGATCGGATAATTCGCGGACAGTCTGATTTGGAAGAAAAATTTCACTATATCTGCCGAAACCCGTGGGATGCAGGCGTGGTGGAAAGGACTGAAAACTATCCGTGGCTGTGGATTCCCAATTCGTCTGAGACGAAAGAGAAATCTTCCGTTAGCGCGGTTGACGAGGCGTCAACCGCCGCACGCGAGGCGCGTGCGCTCCCCGGGAACGAAGTTGCCGATGACACGGAACAGGAGAAAATTGACATCGCGTTTCGGGTTATCGCCGACCATATCCGTACACTGGGGTTTGCGATTGCCGATGGCATCCAGCCCGGCAATACCGATCGCAATTACGTGCTGCGGCGCATTCTCCGTCGGGCCGTGCGGTACGGTCGCTCACTCGGTTTTCGGGAACCGTTTTTCTACAAACTGGTGGACGTGCTTGCTGACACCATGGGCGACGTCTTTCCCGAAATTCGGGAGCGAAAGAAAAATGTCCAAGACGTGATTCGCGTCGAGGAAGAAGCCTTCAACAAGACGCTGGATAAAGGCATTGCGTTGTTTGAGGAAGAGGTGAACAAACTGCCGGAGAGACACGACCGTCAAATCTCGGGTGCATTCGCTTTCAAGCTTTACGACGAACAGGGTTTCCCGCTCGACCTCACCGAATTGATGGCGCGGGAACGCGGTTTGACCGTGGACACGGCCGGCTTTGAAAAATTGATGGAGGAGCAGCGCGCTCGTGCCCGCGCCGCGCAGAAGAAGGAAGTCATTGCGCTTTCGCAGATCGAAACCACCACGCCCACGCATTTCCTGGGCTACGAACATGCCCACATCGGGGCGGACGTGCAGGAGGTAGTCACGCTTAAAAACAAAACTGCCGTCGTTCTGAACAACTCGGTTTGTTACGCCGAGATGGGCGGACAGGTTGGCGATACAGGCGAACTGGCGGACGAGCATCATGTCTGGCGTGTCACCAACACGCAAAAATCCGGTGATACCTGGTTGCATTTCATCGCTGGAACTGACGCGCCCCAGGTTGGTCAACACGTCACGGTGCGTTTTGATGCGGCGCGCCGGAATGCCATCCAGCGGCATCACACCGTCACGCACCTGTTGCATTGGGCGTTGCACGAAGTGGTCAGCAAGGAAGCGACGCAGAAAGGTTCGTTCGTCGGGCCGGACAAGCTGACCTTTGACTTCAACAGCGCCCCGCTCACGCCCGCGCAGGTGGCCGATGTGGAAAAACTCGTCAACGAACGCATCCTCGAAAATGCGGGAGTCAGTTGGACGGAAGTGCTGTTTGCGGAAGTGAAATCCCGCCCGGACGTGATGCACCTGTTCGGCGAAAAATACGGAGAGACAGTCCGCGTCGTTCAGATCGGTGGCCAGCCGGAAAAACTGGATGGCTATTCGATGGAGCTTTGCGGCGGCACGCACACACGCGCGACCGGCGAGATCGGTTTGTTCCGCATCGTCAGTGAGAACGCCATCGCCGCCGGGGTGCGCCGTATTGAGGCGGTAGCCGGATTGGAAGCTTACCAGAAAGCCACGGATGAAGTGGCGCTCATCCAATCCCTGGCCAGCAAGATCAATTCGCCGGTTCACGAGCTGGGGAAAAAGTTGGAGGCATTGCTGGAGCAGCAGAAGACCTTGGAGAGACAGGTCAAGGCACTGCAACAAAGAGAAGCGGCCGGAGCCGCGCAGGCGTTGCTGGACAAGGCGACCCGGATAAACGGAATTCCCGCCATCATCGAGCGGTTCGACGCGGAGGGCCAGAGCCTCCAAGACATCGTCAACGAATTGAAAGGCCGGTTTGAGGGGGTGATCCTTTTGGGCGGCGCCGCCCACGACGCTGTGGCGCTGGTGGCGGCTGTTTCCCCGTCCTTCACGGGCCGGGTGTCTGCCGGCAAGTTGATTCAACAAATCGCTCCCATTGTGGGCGGGAAGGGCGGCGGCAAACCGGACAGTGCCCGGGGGGGCGGCAAAGCGGTAGATAAACTGGACGAAGCCTTGAAGCAGGCGCGAACGCGATTGGCGGGCGAACCGGTTTCCGGATGAGCGCGCGTCCGGATTCCTGGCTGACGCCACACCAAGATAGACAAGGCCCCTTTCCAATTACCTCTTTGATTCCCCATGACGGACAAACCGAAAAACTCCCGTCGGCGACGCAAGGCCCGCCCGTCGGCGATTGAAATCCGCGAGATGCGGCTGGATGATTTGCCGGCCGTGTTCGCGTTGGGCCAGAAACTGTTCACCGCCGAGGATTTGCCGACGTTGTATCGGAGCTGGGATGATGACGTCGTGATGCAATTGTTCAGTTCCGATCAGGAAACCTGTCTGGTCGCGGTGGCGGATCAAAAGATCGTGGGCTTTGCCTTGGGCAGCATCATGGAAAAACCCCGCAACGCCTGGCGATACGGTTGGTTGGAGTGGCTGGGCGTGGATGCCCGCTACAACCGGCATGGCATCGCCACCCGGCTGCTGAACCAGTTGACCAGTCTGTTCATCCGCCGGCACGCCCGGATTTTGTTGGTGGACACGGACGAGGAAAACCACCCGGCCCTGGCATTTTTCCGTAAAAACGGATTCGGCCACGAACTGCGCCACGTTTATCTGTCCCAAAACCTCGATACCCATCCCGAGGCGATCGAACGCAAGGAAACCTGGCGGGACGACGAGGAGGATTGACCCGGGCCGGGGACGTGGTCCAAGGGCGCGCCGGGCGGCGGACAAAAATTGAAAAAATATTTGAATGTAGGGGCTGGAGATGTTATCTAATGAACACTATGAAAAAAATTGTTATCCTGCTTAGCGTGATGGCGATGTCGTTCGCGGTGTATGCCGGTGAAGGATGCGCCCAGAACAAGGCCGCTTGCTCGAAGGAGAAGGCTGCCGTCTGTTGTGACAAGGCCAAGAAGAGCGAATGCACCGCCAAGGCGGCAGCCAACAAGGAATGCTGCAAGGACGCGTGCCCGACCAAGGCCAATCAGACCGCCAAACGGAAGCAACTGAAGAGTCCCAAGGCTTCTTAAGCCTTTCCCAGCCTGCGCGCTGGAAGCATCAAGATCCCCGCATGGGTTAACACCCCCGCGGGGATTTTGTTTGGCGGAATTTTGCGAGAACGAAATTGCCGTCGCCTTTTCAACGGGAGATGTGCTAACGGTTCCCTCGTCGGTTATGGCGTCTCCCGTCACATGTCCGAAGGCCAAAACGTCGTCCGCTCCGGATTGCGTGGTCCGGGCCATTCTGAACACTTTCGCCCGCGAACCCAACCTCGAAGCCGTGACGGTGGATGCGCAGGCCCATACGGTGTCCGTGGCCACTTTGGGCCAAACGGATATGGACCGCTTGCGGCAACGGCTGATGGAGGCCCTCCAGCAGGTGCGTGATATACATGCGGGCGCACCCTGTGGCGCGGCGGAGGGGGATTGTGATTGTCGTCATTGCCCGGCCCCGTTATCGGCGGCGGAGTTGCGGCAATTCAACATCCACTGGGAAGGCGGTGTCACCCGGGTGTCGCGGGTGACCTGTCCCACGGCCCCCGCGCTTTGGCGTTGGCGCAAGCTCCCGTTGCCGCGGTTTGTCCAGCGCGAGGTGGAATTCGTTGAAGCCGGGGAACATCCCGGCGAATGGAGGTGGCAGTTGTTATGCGCGGGGCTGTGTGCGGGGTTCGGACTCACGGCGGCGGTCGTCACGGCGCGGGCGGGGGTGTGGGGTTTCCCGGGCTACCTTTTTTACGGTCTGGCTTATCTGGCGGGCAGTTGGTTTGCCGCGCAGGAAGCCTGGGAACGCCTGCGGCAGGACCGGGGACTGGACGTGCATTTCCTCATGCTCGCGGTCGCCGCAGGTGCCGCGGCCGTGCATCAATGGAACGAAGGCGTCATCTTATTGTTCCTCTTCTCGCTGGCGGGTGCGCTTGAGCACTATGCCGCGGAGCGCACCCGACGGGAAATCCGGTCGTTGTTTCGCGCCGCGCCGAAGGTCGCCATCCAGTTGGATGCGGATGGCCACGAGCGCGAGATTGCTGTGGACGCGATCCGCGGTGGCATGCGTCTATTGGTCCGGCCCGGAGGCCAGTTTCCCGTGGACGCGGAGGTCAGCAAAGGCCGGAGCGCCGCGGACGAATCAAATTTGACGGGAGAAGCTGTGCCCGTGGAAAAGGCGGTGGGCGACCGGGTGCTGGCGGGCACCATCAATCTCTGGGGCGCCGTGGAGATCACCGCCTTGCGTCCGGCGGCGGAAAGCGCGTTGCAAAAAATCATCCGGCTCATTGAGGAGGCGCAACGACGGAAAGCGCCGGCGCAACGATTCACGGACCGCTACAGCGCGCCCTACACCTACACAGTCATCGCGGGATCGTTCCTCATGTTTTTTGTCTGGTGGCTTGGGTTTGGGCTGGCCCCGTTTGTTTCTCCCCAGCCCGACCAGCCGGGTTTAAGCGCTTTTTACCGCACGATGACGTTGTTGGTGGTGTCGTCGCCGTGTGCTCTGGTGCTTTCGATTCCCTCGGCGGTGCTGGCGGCCATTGCTTGGGGGGCCCGGCACGGCATTTTGATTCGCGGTGGCGCGGCGGTGGAAAAAATGGCCGAGGTCAAAGTCGTGGCGCTCGACAAAACCGGCACCCTGACCACGGGCGACCTGCGGGTGGAAAAAATCGAAAGCTTTCCGTCGGGGCACGAAGCCGAGGTGGCGCAGTGGGCATATTCTCTCGAAAAACTTTCGGCGCATCCCCTGGCCCGGGCCATCACACGATACGGGAAACAGCACGGCTTGGCGGCCCGTGAATTCGAGCAGTTCGAATCCATCACCGGATACGGACTGCGCGCCAGAAACGGCGATACCGTTTATCTACTCGGCCGGCAGGATTGGGTGGAGGCGCAGGTGGACGACGGGAAATCTCTGTCCGCGCCGCCCGCCGAAAAATCGGCGGCTGCCGGTGCGTCGGAAATCTGGTTGCGCGCCGGGGCATTGCGGGGCCGGCTTGTGTTGCGTGACGCGATCCGGCCTCAAGCGCGCGAAGTGGTGGATGAATTGCGCCGGGAAGGGTTGCGTTGCGTGGTGTTGACGGGGGATCGTCCGGCGGCGGCCGATCATCTGCGCACGCAGTTGAACCTGGACGAAGTGCGGGCTGAATTAAAACCCGAGGACAAGGTGGCGGCGGTGAAGGCGCTCAGTGAAGGCGGCCAACGAGTGGCCATGGTGGGCGATGGAGTGAACGATGCTCCGAGCCTCGCGGCGGCACACGTGGGCGTGGCGATGGGCGCGCGGGGGGCGGACGCGGCCTTGGAACAGGCGGACGTGGTGTTGATGCATGACCGGTTGGAAAATTTCCTTGCCGCGTTCCGATTGAGTCAGCGGGCGCGGTGGATTATCCGGCAAAACCTGATCATCTCCTTGGGCACAGTGGTGGTGCTGGTGGGGTTTGCGTTGCTCGGGCGCATTCCGCTGCCGGTGGCCGTCATTGGTCACGAAGGCAGCACGGTGGTGGTAGTGATGAACAGTCTGCGGCTGCTCCTCGGCACCGGCATCCAGCGGCGGGAAGACAATCCGTCCCCGCACGATTGAAATGGAGCTGGCTCTGCTGGGTTTTGACTTGTTGCGCGTTTACGCCGATGCTTGCCGTCGCGTATGAGTATTGTGACCAAGGGCGGCGATGCCGGGTTGACGAGTTTGATGTATGGCCGGCGCATTGCCAAAAGCCATCCGCGCGTAGAGGCTTACGGCTGTGTGGATGAACTGAACGCTGCACTGGGCGTGGCGCGTGCGACGGCAACGCAACCGTTTCTCCGCAATCATTTGGCGCGGGTTCAAGAAAACCTCGTGCAATTGATGGGGGAACTGGCAACCGCGCCCGAGGATCTCGCGCGCTTTGGCCGGGACGGTTTTCAGGTGGTGACCCCGGAGTTGACCGCCCTGTTGGATCGGGTAATCGCGGAGATCGAATCGCAGGGCGTATCGTTCAAAGGTTGGGCGACGCCGGGGGCCACGCCGGCCGCCGCCGTGCTGGACCTCGCCCGCACTGTCTGCCGTAGGGCCGAACGCCGCGTGTGCGGCCTCTCGGAAGCCGGAGAACTCACCAACCCGGAAATCGTTGTTTATCTGAACCGGCTGTCGGATTTGTTGTGGCTCTTAGCGCGTTGGGCGGAGTCCCATGTGGCTGCGGAGTGACGATGCATGGTTCCTCCACGCGCCGATGGCTTTGGCATGGCGGCTTTCCGAGAAGCAACAGATTTCCGCTTTGCGGCAACCACGGCGTGTTTGTCTCCGAGGTGGAGAAGCGCGCCAGCGATTTGCGTGAATTTCCAATTTGAAGGGCGCACAACCGGCAGGTACGTTGCGTATCATTCGAAGTCACGAATGATTGTTAACACGATTGAGAACGGTAAACCTCCCGCGAGCGCCGCCCGCGAGTATGATGCACGCCGGTCGTTGTCGTGTGCCGCACCGTTGTGTCGGTGCGGGTTCTGTTGCCCAGACGAAGGGCCACGATTTCAGGCTGACTTGCCGGTGTTTGTCTCACCATGAATCCCGTTCAAATCGCCCTCGCCATTGCCATTGTCATCGCGGCGCTCGCCGGAGCGGCGGTGTTGTTGATGAAATCCTGCGCCCGAATGCCGGGAGAAATAGCGGAAAGTTCCGGGGAGGCGGTGGTGCGGACGGCGGACCAAGCCGCCCACAAAGCCGTTGACCTCGGGAAAAGGGTTTGGGATGGAGTGGGGCGGCGTCTTAACATTCGCCCCGAAATCCGCATTGATCGGGAGACGGAGATTGCCTTTGATCGCGGCGTCCTGGAACTCGTCACTTTGAAACGGGGTTTCACCCATGAGTACACGTGGGAAAACACCTGGTTGGGCAGCACCAAATCCATCCGCCTGAAAGGTTATTTCACCGCCTCGGTGGGCTTCGATCTCAACGAGCATTTTTATCTCAACATCCATTCGGAAAATCTCCGGGTTGACTTGGAGTTCCCGCCGCCCCGATTGCTCGCGTGCGAGCTGAATGATTACAAGGCCTTGGTGGAGCAAGGGTATTGGAACCGGCTTTCCGAAGCGGAACGGCATGAGGCGATCAACGCGATGATTGCGAGCGCGCGGCAGGCGATGGGCAGCAATCAAGAATGGCTGGCCGAAGCGAAACGAATGCTGCTGGAGCAGATCGGCGATGTCATCCTCCAAAACGGGGGGAACTTGGGCTTCGCGAATGACGCGCCTTTCCCGCAATTGCCGGAGTAAAATTTTACAACGACGCCCGCTCCGTCCGCCGCCGAAATACCACGAAGAGTTCGTCACCGTGGCGCTTTCGGCTCACCAGTTGAAACGACGCGGCGAAAGCAAGCGTCGGGAAACCCCGGCCTTCGGCAATCGTGGGCGCGCGGCGTCCACCAAAGATCAAGGGGCAGAGGGTGAGATGCACCTCGTCCACCAGTCCGGCGCGAAACATCGCCTCGTTCAATTCGCCGCCCCCCTCGCACAGCAGCCGTTTTACCTTCCATTGAGCGTGCAGCCAACGCAGTGCCGCGCGCAGGTTGACTTCCTGACGTCCGCAAATCTTGACGTCATCAGCCAGCGTCCGTAACTGCCGCAACGCGAGCGCGGTCGCCCGTTGTGAGGTCAGGATGATGATCGGGGAAAAGCGCTGGGTGAAAATGTGGGCGTCGGGATGGAGCGTACCGGAGCCGCTGACAATCACGCGCAAATTATATTCGGCCAAACCGCGGCGCAGACGTTGGCGACGGTATTTGGCCGCTCCCGGGCCAAGGTTAACCGGGGCGGAATCCACGGTGCGCGCGCCCGACATCACCGCGTCCACCGTGGCGCGCAGTTCCAGCAAATGAGCGTGATCGCGCGCGCTGCCGAAGGTCGAGACGGCGCGGTTCGCCGTTGCGATTTTTCCATCGGCGGTCATGGCCATGTTCACCAGCACAAAGGGGCGATCGGTGGGGACAGAAGCGGTGGATTTCATATAAGCGAATTCGTGCGGCGGGTGAAAATTATCCGATCAACATAGCATCGCCGTAGCTGAAAAAGCGGTAGCGTTCACGGATGGCTTCGGCATAAGCGCGTAAGACGAGGTCGCGTCCGTTGGTATTGCCGGGTGCGGCAAAAGCGCTCACCAGCATCAGCAAGGTGGAACAGGGTAGATGAAAGTTCGTCAGTAACACGTCCACCACCTGAAAACGGTACGGGGGATGAATGAAAAGACGGGTTTGTCCGCTTCCGGCCACCAAGCGTCCTTGCTGCGCGGTCGCCACACTTTCCAGCACGCGCACCGTGGTGGTGCCCGCCGCGATCACTCGCCGGCTCTCATGTCTGGCTGCATTTACGGCGCGCGCCGTTGTATCGCTGAGCACGAAACGTTCGGCATGCATGGGGTGCGCGGCCAGGGTCGCGGTTTTCACCGGGGCAAACGTGCCCAACCCGACATGCAACGTGAGATAATGCACCTCCACGCCGCGCGCGCGGATGGACGCCAACAATTCCGGCGTGAAATGCAATCCCGCCGTGGGCGCGGCCACGGACCCGGCTTCGGTGGCGAACACGGTTTGATAGCGTTCCTTGTCGTTGTCCAGCTTGTCGCCTGGACGGCGCAGGATGTAGGGCGGCAAAGGGACTTCGCCGAGCGCATCCAAGTCGCGCTTGATTTCGGGAGTGCCACTGAAGGAAAGCCGGCGGTGTCCTTCGGCGTTCGTGGCAATCACGGTGGCGATGATGCCGGTGGTTTGACCGGATCTATCGGCAACCGAAATGCGCGCGCCCTCGCGGGCCCGTTTTCCTGGACGCAGCATGACCCACCAGTCGTTGACCGCATTTTCCTCCAGCAACAACATCTCGAACCGCCCACCCGTCCGGGCATTGACGCCGGACAACCGCGCGGGGATGACCCGTGAGTTGTTCAATACCAGCACGTCGCCGGGCTGTAATTGCTCCAAAAAATCGCGAAACCGGCGATGGACGATCTGGCCGGAGGCCCGCCGCAGGATGAGCAACCGCGATTCATCACGCTGGGATGCGGGATGCTGGGCAATCAATTCCGGTGGCAGGTCGTAATGAAAATCCGCCGTTCGCATGTGACGAAAGAGTATCAGACGACCAAAAAATCTGAAATTAGAAATAACTAACGTCAAATCAGATGCTTAGGCAATTTTTACGCGGTTTTTTGGCCGACTAGAATCGGATTGTGAATAACTTTTGAATAAACTGCAAAAAATCTTGTTGACAGGAAGTGGGGGAAAGTGGTTAAAAGTGGGGCGCGGTGGGGCAATAGGAGTGCTCGAGTTGCCGCCGTGAATAAGTCGTGAACACGGACAACGTAGCAGATTGGACCTTTTACAACTCGTGCTACCGGCACGGAGTGGATGAAAAGCGTCGCGTGCAAGTCCCGGCCAAGTGGCGTCCGGAGGGCGAGGGCGCCGAGTTCACGTTGATCGTCTGGCCCAAAGAAAAAGTCGGGGCGTGCCTGCGGGTATTGCCGCCGAAAGAGATGGTGGAGTTGCTGCAGACGATTGATCAGATGCCCAACACCGATCCGAACAAGACGGTGCTCAAGCGGGTCATCGGCAGCAAGTCAGCGCAGGTGGCGGTGGACAAGGCGGGGCGGATTTGTCTGCCCGAGGAAATGGCGCGGGCGGCGGGCATCACAAACGAAGCCATGTTGGTCGGGTTGTTGGACCGTTTTGAGATTTGGAGTCCGCAGCGTTATCGCCAAATCGAGGTGACGGACAATGTGCTGGCGCAGGAAGCATTCAAACTGATGGAGTGAGTGATGAGTCTGGGCCGATTGCTGACAACGGGAAAAGCGTTCACCAGCTTGCGCGATTTGCCGACATCCTATCGGATGCGGCGTGAGGCGTTGCTGCCGAAGTTTGGCGCCAAGCGAGATCCCTTTACCTCCGCCCCGCCATCGGTCTCCGAGACACAAGCGCCCCGCCCAGAAACAGCGGCACGACCGGAGTCACCCGCGCGTTCGGGAGGTTGGCTGTGGAAATGGCTGCGGCGGAAACCGCGCCCCACGAAACCGGAGAACGGCCGGCGGACGCCGCTGCTGAAAGTGGGTTCGAGCCGGCGGCTCCGCACACCGGTTCAAGGCGAGCTCTTGCTGAGCCAGGTGAAGGTGGCGCGCAACGATTTGATGGATGCGGATGGTCCGGGGACGACACGGGTGAACGGCGTTTCACTGTCCCGGGTGCCCGGGGCGGCACCGCTCTTGGGCGGAGCCAAGGCGGCGAGCCAGGCGCTGGATCGGCTGGCCGAGCGCATTACCGGCACCCGGTTGCCTTGAGGGAAAGGTGAGGCCGATGGGCGATGGCTTCCTTTCTGCACCAGCCGGTGTTGTTGGCCGAAGTGATCGCCGCATTGCGGCCCCGGACGAACGGACGGTACGCCGACGGGACGCTCGGTGGGGGTGGACACGCGGCCGCCATCCTGAAGGCGAGTTCACCGAATGGATGGTTGTTCGGATGCGATCGCGATGGCGTGGCGCTGGAGGCGGCGCGGGAACGATTGGCGGAGTTCACGGGTCGGTTTGAACTGCGCCGGGGGAATTTTGCGGAACTGGCGGGCTGGGTGCCGGTCGGCAGTTGCGACGGAGTAGTGCTGGATTTAGGGGTGAGTTCGCCGCAACTGGACACGCCGGAACGCGGTTTCAGCCATCAACACGATGGTCCGTTGGATATGCGCATGGATGAGCGTCAAGGCTTGACGGCGGCCGAACTGGTGAACCAGGCCAGCGCGGAAGAACTGGCCCGGCTCTTTGCGGAACTGGGCGGCGAACGGCAGGCGCGGCGGTTCGCCCGGGCCATCGTGCGCGAGCGACCGTTGTCCACGACGCGGCAACTTGCGGGGTTGATTGAGCGGCTCGTGCCGCGCGCCGGGCGCCGGACGCATCCGGCCACAAAGGTTTTTCAGGCGTTACGCCTGGCGGTGAATGACGAGTTGGGTTCTTTGAAGCGCGGTCTGGCGGCGGGGTGGTCGCTGTTGAAGCCGGGGGGGCGCCTGGCGGTCATCACGTTCCATTCGCTGGAGGATCGCATCGTGAAACAATTCGGGCGGGATCTGGCGCGGGAGTACACCTTCCCGGGTCCGGTGGATGTGCCGGAACTGCGGCAACCGCGTCCGCCCGAAGCGCGTTGGTGGCAGCGGAAAGCGGTTGTGCCCGGAGCAGCGGAACTGGCCGCGAACCCGCGCAGTCGCAGCGCGCAATTACGGGTGTTGGAGAAGATTTGAAATGGCACGGAATCGAAGACATCAGGCCGCATCGGTCCGTTTCGGGCCGGCGGTGGCGGCGTTTCTGATCTGCCTGTTACTGGGCGGCTCGGGCGTGGGCTATGTCTGGCAAAAGAACCAGATCAAGGAACTGGGCGACGCGCGCAAAAAACGCGAGCAACGCCTGGCCGAGCTACAACGCAACAACGAGAAACTCCGCCGCCAACTCGCGCTGCTGCGGTCGCCGGCTTTTATTGACCGGCGGGTGCGCGAGTTGAATCTCGGTCTGGTGCCGCCGCTGCCCTCGCAGGTCTTGAGCCTGCCGGAGCCGGTGGCCGCCCCAGCGCCGGACGCGCCGCCGTCCGCCGCGCAGTTTGCCGATCACCCGCCGCGGGCGGGTTGAAGTCCATTTACCGCCGCCCGTGACGCCGTCGGATGAGGAACCGATCGCCGCGGGCGCGCGGTAACAATTTGAAAAACCGGCGGCCCGGGGCCGCCCCAAAACCAAAACATGATGCAACCATTTTTACCGCCGCCCGTGACGCCGTCGGATGAGGAACCGATCGCCGCGGGCGTGCGGTAGCTTTGTATGGCGCAGAAAATCCAATTCCGCCGCTGTCTGATACTGGCCCTGCTGTTGTGCCTGGGCTTTGTCGGTCTGGGCTATCGGTTGGTGGATCTCCAGGTGCTGCGCCATGAGGAACTGGCGGCCAAGGCGCGTTGGAATCACAAGCTCACGTCGTTCCGCGAGCCGCGGCGGGGAGACATTTTGGATGCCCAAGGCAACCCGCTGGCCACCAGCGTGTTCGTCAAGACGATCTGCGCCGATCCGTCCTTGGTGGGCGGCTGGCAACGGAAGATCGCCCAGACGCTCGCGCCCCTCTTGCAGGTTCCCGAGACGGAACTTGAGCAACGGCTGCAACCACGCCTGCGCCGTGAGGCCTCGGGAACGGTTATTACGAACCGTTACGTGGTGCTCAAGCGCAAGGTATCCGTGGAAACGTGGCAGCAAATCCAACAGGCCATGGCCGAACTGGATTTCGGGTTTGATATCAAACAATTACCCCGGGCCCAACGGACGTTCTATTACCTCCTCCGCCGCAAAGCGGTGTTTGCCGACTCTGTGGGTGACCAGTTGCGGATTTATCCCAATAAATCGCTCGCGGCGCACGTGCTGGGGTATGTGGGAACGGAGGAGCGGGATTTGGGGTACACCAAGCTGTTGGACACAGTGGGCCGGGATGGCATTGAACTGGCCTTGAACTCGAAACTCAGGGGGGTGCCTGGCTGGCGGGTGACCGAGACTGACAGCCGGCGTCGCGAGGTGGTGGCGTTGCGGGGACAGGATGTCACCCCGCGTGACGGCTTGAACGTGGTGTTGACCCTCGATTCTATGTTGCAACACCACTTGGAAACCGCCTTGGCGGAGGCCATGCAAAAGCACGAACCCATCAGCATCACCGGCATCGTGGTGCGCCCGCGTTCGGGGGAAATTCTGGCGATGGCCACGTTGCCCAATTTTGATCCCAACTGCCCGGGAGCCGTGTCCGCTGACGCCCGCCGCAATCGCATTATCACCGACATCATGGAGCCGGGTTCGACCTTCAAGATCGTGGTCGTTTCCGGGGCGTTGAATGACGGTGTGGTGCGGTTGCAGGATCAGTTCGACTGCGAAAATGGACGGTTCGCGTTCGCGGGGCGGATTTTGCACGACCACCATCCGTATGGCGTCATCCCCGTCGAGCGCATCATTGCCAAATCGTCGAACATCGGTTCGGCCAAAATCGGCATTAAATTGGGTGAGGCGCGGCTCCATGAATACATTCGTGCTTTTGGCTTTGGCGAGAAGACGGGCCTGCCATTACTCGGCGAAGTGTCCGGCTATGTGCCGCCGGTGAAGAACTGGTACAAGGTGTCTATTGCCCAGATTCCCATGGGTCACGGGCTGACGGCCACCCGCTTGCAAATGGTCATGGCCATGGCCGCGATTGCCAATGGCGGCGTGTTGATGCGCCCGATGCTGGTGAACCGGCTGGAAGATCGCCAGGGCAATCTGGTGGCGCAATACGCGCCGCAGGCGGTTCGGCGGGTCGTCAGCGAGGCGGCGGCCCGCGAAATGATCAAGGCATTGCGGGCGGTGACCCTGCCCGACGGCACGGCGGCCCAGGCGGCTTTGGAATACTACGATGTCGCCGGCAAGACGGGCACCGCGCAAAAAGCCGGACGCGGCGGTTACATGCCGGGCAAGTATTTCTCGTCCTTTATCGGGTTCTTCCCTGCGGACAATCCCGAATTGTGCATCTCCATCGTTTTGGATGAACCCCAGCACGGATATTACGGCGGCCAGGTCGCCGCGCCGGTGTTCCGTCAGTTTGCGGAACTCGCGGCCAATCACCTCAACATTCGTCCCGATAAAACTGAAGAACCAACCCCATCGGCTCAAATGGCCGCGCACCGACCGTGAACCCTGGATGATTTTATGAATGCATACTCCATGATCCCCCACCACTTGTTCGTCGCCGCTGTGGCTGGCAACCGGCGTTCGCGCCCGGCCCCCGGCGAATCGTGGCCCACCATTTTGGTCGAGCCTGCCGACCGGACTGCGGCTTGGCAGGAGGAGAAACGCCGCCGCGCGGCGCTCCCCGCCCTCGTGTTGCGGCCGATCTTGGCTCCCGGCGAAGAGCGGTTGGGCTGAAAGAGCCGGGCGCGGGAGACGGAATCTTTCCGCGGGGCCGCGCCCAATAGATCCACAGCATGAACTCTTCGACCAAGCCGCATCTGCTGGGATTGCTGGCCGGGCTGTTTCTGGCCGCCGCCCTGGTGTTATCCGCGCTGTTGGTGTCGCGCGCCTGGTTGAAGATCGCCGAGACGCAAAACATCGTGGTCACCGGCTCGGCCCGTCGCGCGGTGCGGGCGGACCTCGCCGTGTGGCGGGGAATGTTCTCGGTGGAAGCGGACACGTTGCTGGAAGCCCAACAGCGGTTGAAAGTGGATTTGGGAAAGGTTCAGGCCTTCCTGACGGCCGGCGGCTTCACCAATTCCATTTTTTCGCCGATCAACATTCAGGAATTGCAGGCCACGCAACGGGACGAGCTGGGGTTCATCCAGCAACGCACCTCGGGCTACCGCTTGACCCAAAATGTGGAGGTGCGCTCGTCTGACGTGGACCGCATCACCGAACTCAACCAGCAAAGCACGGTGCTGGTGGAACGCGGCGTTCTGTTCACGCCGTTGCCGCCTCAATATCTCTACACGCGCGCCGGGGAGGCCAAGATTGAGATGCTCGCGGAGGCCACGCAGGATGCGCGCGCGCGGGCGGAGCAGATTGCCGCCCAAGGGGGGCGGTCCCTGCAGACTTTGCGCGCCGCCCGGATGGGCGTATTCCAAATCACACCGGTGCATTCCAGTGACACCAGCGCCGAAGGACTCAACGACACCACTTCCCTGGAAAAAACCATTCTCTCAGTCGTATCCGCCACCTTTTCCCTCAAATAACTCATGGACGCCCGCCCGCTGAAATTCATCGCTGCCGCTTGTGCCGGGGAACTGTTACAAGGCGCGCCCGACACTCTGGCGACGCGGGTTTGCACCGATTCGCGGCAGGCGCGGGCGGGAGACGTGTTCATTGCGTTGCGGGGGGAACGGTTTGACGGGCACGATTTCGTGGACGATGTGGCGGCCAAGGGCGTTGTGGCCGTGGTGGTGGAGCGCGGAAAAATTCCTTCGCCACAGCTTCCGGCGGCGGTGATCGTGGTGAATGATACCCGGCGGGCGCTGCTGGATTTGGCGGCCGCCTATCGCGCCGACTTCAACCTGCCCGTCGTGGCGGTCGGGGGCTCCAACGGGAAGACGACCACCAAAGATCTTATCGCCTCGGTATTGGGAATGGGATTTTCCACGCTCGCCAGCGAGGCCAGTTTTAATAACGACATCGGCGTGCCGCTAACGTTGTTGCGGCTCGAATCGTCTCATCAACTAGCCGTGTTGGAATTGGGCACGAACCATCCCGGTGAACTCGCGCCATTGCTCCGGCTGGCGCAACCGCGTCTGGGTGTGATCACCAACATCGGCCGCGAGCACTTGGAATTCTTCGGTGATCTGGAAGGCGTGGCCCAGGAGGAAGGGGTCTTGGCGGAACATCTGCCGGCGGATGGAACATTGTTTCTCAATGGGGATGATGCCTGGTCCGAGGCCATTGCCCGGCGCACGGCGGCACGGGTGGTCCGGGTGGGGTGGGGCGAAGGAAACGACTGGCGCGCACGCGAGGCGCGGTTGACAGGTGATGGTGTGGCATTCCACGTGGAGGTGCCCCGGCCGGAACTGAGCGGTGAATATCAGTTGCAATTGCTTGGCCGGCATCAGATTACGAACGCTTTGTTTGCGCTTGGGGTCGGAGAGGAACTCGGTCTGGGCCGCGATGCTTTACGTCGCGGCCTGGCCGAATGCCCGCCGCCGCCCGGGCGGATGCGCCGCTGGGAACACAAAGGCGTGCAGATTTTGGATGACACGTACAACGCCAACGCGGACTCCATGGTGGCGGCCCTGCAAGCGTTGGTGGAATTGCCCTGCAAAGGCCGGCGCCTGGCGGTACTGGGCGACATGGCGGAATTGGGGACGCACAGCGACGCGGCGCACGCGGAAGTGGGGCGCCGCGCCGCGGAACTCGGCGTGGGCCAGTTGTTCGCCATCGGACGCATGGCCCCGATCATGGCCCAAGGGGCGCGCGCCGCGGGGTTGACGCGCGTCATCGAGTTTCTTGATGTGGAACCCGCCGCCGCCGCGCTGAAACATTTTGTCAAACCCGGGGATCTCGTGTTGTTGAAGGCGTCGCGCCTGACGCGTTTGGAACGGGTGGCGGAAGCTTTGCGGACCAATGGGCAGAAGTACGGATGATTTATTATCTCAGCCAGGCCTTGCAGGATTGGGTGGCGGAAACGGCATGGGCCGACCATTTGTCGTTCCTGCGCCTGTTCCGGTACATCACCGTCCGCAGCGCCGGCGCCGCAACGACGGCGTTGGTCTTGAGCTGGTGGTTGGGACCGAAAATCATCGCGTGGCTCCGGCAACTCAAGTTCGGGCAGGAATACGCGGATCGGGCCGAGGAAGCCGGCGACTTGAAAGCGCGGGTACTCAGCAAAAAAGGCACACCCACGATGGGTGGGTTGCTGATTGTGCTGGTGTTGACAGCGAGCACGTTGATCTGGGCGGCTTGGAATTTGTTTGTGGAATTGACCTTGTTGTCGGTGCTGGTGTTGTGCGGACTGGGGTTTTACGACGACTACGCGAAAATCACCCAACAAAGCGGCGGCGGCGCGCGGCCCGGCATCAAGCTTTGGGTGCAAGTGGCGCTCGCCCTGTTCATCGGGATTTACTTATGGCTGCTGCCCGATACCAGCAAGCTGATCACGGACATCATGGTGCCGTTTTACAAGTATCCGGTGTTAACCGGCGCGGGCGTGGTGGGGTTGATCATCACCGGGCTGGCGATTGTGGGCAGCTCCAACGCGGTGAACTTAACGGACGGACTGGATGGTCTGGCGATTGGTTGCACGCTGATCACCGCGTTTGTTTTCCTGGTGTTCACCTATGTGGCGGGGAATTTTCGCACCGCGGCCTATTTGCAGATTCCGTATGTCAACGGGGCGGGGGAGCTGACCGTGTTTTGCGCGGCCCTGATCGGCGCCGGCCTGGGCTTTCTGTGGTTCAACTGTCATCCAGCGCAGGTGTTCATGGGCGACACCGGGTCGTTGGCGCTGGGGGGCGCGTTGGGCATCATCGCCGTGCTGATTCATCAACCGTTCGTGCTGGTGATCGCGGGCGGGGTGTTTGTGATGGAGGCGGGCTCGGTGATCATGCAGCGGGGCTGGTTCCGGTACACCAAGCGGCGCACCGGCACCGGCCGACGCGTGTTTTTGATGGCGCCCATTCATCATCACTTCGAGAAAAAGGGCTGGTACGAATCGCAGGTGGTGATGCGGTTTTATATTTTGTGCATCTTGTTTGCGGTGCTGGCGTTGGCCACGCTCAAGATCCGGTGATAATCTGATACGACATGGCGCATTGGACCCATCAACAAATCCTCGTGCTCGGCCTGGGCAACCGGGGCCGCGCCGCGTGTGAGTTGCTGGTTCATCACGGTGCGCGGGTGACGGCGCTGGACGAGGCGGACACACCCGCCTTGCGCGCGACGGCGGCGGCCTTGCGCGCCCGGGGCGTGGACACGCGGCTGGCCGCGCGCGCGCTGCCCGCCACCCGGTTTGATTTGGCGGTGCTCAGCCCAGCGGTCATGCAACAGCATGATTTCGTCCGGCAATTGGTCGCGCGGGGCGTGCCGGTGACTGGCGTGTTGGAACTGGCCGCCCAACAGTTTCAATGTTTGACCATGGTCATCACCGGCACCAACGGCAAAGGCACCACTGCGGAGCTGGTGGAGCAAATGCTGCAGGATGCCCAGCGCCGGGTGATGCGGGCCGGGCACGGCGCGCGCCCGGTTTGCGACGTGGCGGACCACACGCGGGAGCTCGATTACCTCATCTTGCAACTGGGCGTGTTTCACCTGGAGACGGTCCAGTATTTCCGGCCGGCGGTGGCGGTGCTGTTGAATCTGGCGCCGGATCATTTAAATCGGTACGCGAGCCGGGAGGATTTCATCCGATGCGCGGCGCGGGTGTTCCGCCAGCAACAGGCGTTTGACTGGGCCATTGTGCAGAGTGAAGCCCGGGCGCAACTTCAGGCGCTCGGCATCCCGCTGCCCGCCAAGATCATTACTTTTTCCGCGACCGATTCCCAAGCGGACCTCTATCTGGATCGCGGCTTGTTGGTCAGTCAGTTGCCGGATTGGACCGGGCCGTTGCTCAACATGGACCAGTGCCAGTTGCGGGGCGTGCATAACGCCGAGAATCTGATGGCGGCGCTGGCGGTGGGCCGGGTGTTGCGCGTGCCGTTGGAAAGCATGGTGAACTCCTTGAAATCCTGCCTGCCCGGCGCGCACCGGTTTCAAGTGGTGGCGGAACGGAACGGCGTGCAGTTCATCAACGATTCCAAGGCCACCAACGTGGACGCCACCCAGAAGGCGCTGGTATCCGTGCGGCCCGGCGCCGGGGGACAGCCCAATGTCTGGCTGATCGCCGGCGGGCAGGACAAGGGACTGGATTTTCACGAGATCGGCCCGGTGTTGAACCAGCGCGTCAAACACGCTTTTTTGCTGGGCGAAGCCGCGCCCAAAATCCGCGCGGCGTGGGGACTTTTTACTCCTTGCACCGTGGTGGGTTCGCTGTTAGAAGCAGTAACCGAAGCGGTAAAACACGCCACGCCCGGAGACGTGGTTTTGCTGTCACCCGCTTGTTCGAGCTTCGATCAATTTCGAAACTACCAACAACGCGGCGAGTTCTTTTGCAACGCAGTGCAATCGTTGGGCGGAGCGGTCCCGGGCGACCCGCTCCCCGCCCGTGATTTTTCAGGGCCGGCAGCCGCCCCAACGGCGGCCCGTCGGCGCTCTTTGCCCCGGCGTTTGGTGAGGGAAAACTCCAGGGCAACCAAACCGAAGAAACCACCCCACAAAAACCCCCGGCGCCCGCCGCGCCAACTGCCATGAACAACGATAATCCATTGGTCCCCCAAAGCTCCTTGTTGGAGCAAAAAAATCAAAGCCGCTCGCGCGTGAAGACCGCCTTCTTCTGCGTGCTGGCGGTCCATGTCCTCGCCATTCTGGTTGCGCTCATCGCGCAGGGATGCAAGCGCGAACCCGCGCCGCTGCCGCCGTCGCCTGAGCCGCTCGTGCCGTTGTTTGACACCAGCAGCACGCCGGTGGTGGAACCCGCGCCTGTCGCGCCGGCTCCGGATTTGCCCCCGCCTCCTTACGGCGAGCCGGCGCCGCCGGCGCCCGTCGCACCGGTGGTGGTGCCGCCGCCGGAGCCCGTACCGCCCGCGCCTCCTGTCAACGAGCATGTGGTGGTATCCGGTGATTCCTTTTACAGCCTGGGTAAGCACTACGGCGTTTCGGCGCAGGCCATTGCCGATGCGAATCCCGGCGTGGAGCCGACGCGGCTGCGGATTGGCCAGCGCCTAAATATTCCCGCGCCGACGGGCCCGGCGGTTGGCGCGCCCGGCGGGATCCCTGATGCGGCCGCCGGTGAGCAGATTCATGTGGTCAAATCGGGTGATAATCTGACCAAGATCGCCAACAAATATGGTGTGACCGTCAAGGCCTTGCGATCGGCCAATCATCTGGTCACCGACCGCATCCTCGTGGGGGACAAACTAAAGATTCCCGGCAAGGCCCCGGCGCCGGCGCCGATTCCAGAACCGGCACCGGCCCCTCTGCCTTGAGAAGAAGTGAAGCGGACGACCCGAAGATCTCAACGGCGGCGTCCTGGTGAACTGGCCACAAACCCTCATGCTCAACGGCTGATGAACTGATTGCGATGAAGCTGGCTGTCACGATCTTGGTGACCTGCGTGGGGGCGTTGTTGGCGCTGGGGTTGGTGATGCTGTACAGCTCGAGCATGGCCCAAACGGGCGCCCACGACCTGGTCCGGCAATTGACGTGGTGCGCCCCGGGGCTGCTGGTTTGCGTGCTGGTGGCCAGTCTGGATTACACGCGATTGCGCGCGTTGGCCCTGCCCGCGTTTGTGGTGGCCGTGATTCTGCTTGCGGCGGTCTTGGTCTTTGGCGTGGTGCGGGGCAATGCCCGGCGCTGGTTCAGTTTCGGCGGCATGAGTTTTCAACCGTCGGAATTCTGCAAATTGGCGTTGATCCTCGCCCTGGCCTGGTACGGCGAGCGTTACCAACGGCACATCGGCACGTTCCGTTACGGCATTTTGATTCCTGGGTTTTGTCTGGCCGTGGTGCTGGCTCTCATATTTCGCGAACCGGATGTTGGGACCACCATCTTATTGGCGGCGCTGGCCGGGGGAATATTGCTGGTGGCCGGCGTGCGCTGGCGCTTCGTTTTGCCTCTCTCGCTGGTGGTGGCGGTGGGAGTGGGGATCTTTCTTTGGTTCGACGATATGCGCCGGAATCGCATTCTCAGTTGGCAGGATTTAGATAACTCCAAGGACGGAGTTGGTTACCAGGCGTATCAAGGAATGCTCGCGCTGGGATCGGGGGGGATATTCGGCCTGGGCTTGGGGGACGGGCGTCAAAAACTTGGGTTCATTCCCGAACACCACACCGATTTCATCTTCTCGGTGATCGGCGAGGAACTTGGTCTGGTCGCCACGATGCTGGTGGTGGTGGCCTTTGTCGCCATCGTGTTGTGCGGCCTCTATATCTCCCTCAATGCCCGGGAACCTTTCGGGTTGCTGCTGGGTTCGGGCATCACCTTTTTGATTGGCTTGCAAGCCTTCATCAACCTTGGGGTCGTGACCAGTGCCTTGCCGAACAAGGGATTGCCGTTGCCTTTCATCAGTTACGGCGGCTCCAGCTTGGTGGTCATGCTGGCCGCTGTCGGTTTGATGTTGAGCATCGCGCGCCACGCGCAGGTGCCGATTCGTCCTCCGGCCAATCCATTTGAATCCCCCATCGCGCCTTAAATCACATGCCCCGGACCCGCTCCCCACTGACTGTCGCGATTGCGTGTGGCGGCACGGGCGGGCATCTCTTTCCCGGCCTGGCGGTGGCCGAGGAACTGCGCCGGCGGGATTGCGCCGTCACGCTGCTGGTTTCTCCCAAGGCCGTAGATCAGCAAGCCGTGCAGGGGATTGACGACCTCACCGTGGTCACGCTTCCGGCGGTGGCATTTCAACGCGGTTCCCGGCTGGCTTTTTTCCGTGATTCCGTGCGCGCATATCGCGAGTTGCGGGCCGCCTGGTATCGCAGCGAAACTGCAGGGCTGAAAGCTGGCGCGACGCCCCACGCGGCGTTGGGTATGGGAGGATTTACGAGTGTGGCGCCGCTGCTGGCCGCCCGGCGGGGCGGCGCGACGACCTTTCTGCATGAAGCCAATGCGATTCCCGGGCGAGCCAACCGATTATTGTCCCGCATGGTGGATCAATCCTTCGTCGGCTTTCCCTCTGCGGGCCATCGCTTGCGCGGCCCGCGCGCCTTGGTGACGGGCACGCCGGTACGGTCCGTGTTCGTGGCGGCCGGACGCGCGCCGCAGTCGCAGACGACCCGGCGGTTGACTTTGGGATTGCATCCGGATCGTCCCGTGGCGCTGGTGGTGGGGGGCAGCCAAGGCGCGCGCGGTTTGAATGACGCCGTGCGGGCGGCTTTGCCGGTGTTGGCCCAACGGGCGCCCGAAATGCAATGGATCCATCTGACCGGCGCACACGATGTGGAGACCGTGAAGGCAGCTTACGCGGCTGCGCGGTTGACGGCGATCGTCCTGCCTTTCTTTGACGCGATGGATGTGGCTTTGGGCGCGGCCTCGGTATGTATCAGCCGTGCCGGCGCCTCGTTCCTGGCAGAAGTGACGACCCTGCGGGTGCCGGCGGTGTTGGTGCCGTTGCCGACCGCGGCGGATAATCATCAATGGCACAACGCGCGTCAGCTCGCGGCGGATGGGGCGGCTTGTTTGCTGGAACAGGCATGGGCCACGCCGGAATCGCTGGCGGGCGCCGTTTGTGGCTTGGTAAACAATCCAGCCGCGGCCGCCCAAATGCGCGCGGCCCAGGAGCGCTGGCAGTCGCCCCGCGCGGCCGCCGATGTGGCCGAGGCATTGCTGCGCGGGATTGCCAAACGTCAGCCTGTCAACTCGTCGTTGCCTTTATCGCCCACCGACAATGTTCCGGAAATTCATCCGGTTTTGAGCGCATGACGTCTGCCCTGCCCAACCGGATTGTCCACGCGCCCGGCGACCCCGATTGGCTGGCGGATCTCACGCGATCCCTCTCGCCGGAGACACGGTGGCGCCGGCAGGAACCGCTGGCAAAGCGCACGACCCTGCGGGTGGGCGGGCCGGCGGATTTGTTGATCGAACCGGCTACGGAAGCCGACCTGGCTGCGGTGCTGCGGTTGTGTAAGGCGCAACGCGTGCCGGTGTTGATCGTCGGACGCGGCTCGAACCTGTTGGTCCAAGACGCGGGGTTTCGCGGCGTGGTGGTCTGTCTGACGCACGCGGAGTTCACGCAAGTCGAGGTGCGGGAATGCGGGCTGCATTGTGGCGCCGGGGCAAAACTCAAGGCGGTGGCACAAGCGGCCAAACGTCACGGACTCGGCAACCTGGAATTTCTGGAAGGCATTCCCGGGAGCGTGGGCGGGGCGTTGAGGATGAACGCCGGGGCTTCGGGCAGCGCCTTGTTTGACGTGGTCGAAAGGGTGCGGTTCATGGAGTTCACCGGACAAGTGGCCGAGCGTCGGGGGGCGGAGGTCGGCGCGGAATATCGCAGTTGCCCGTTCTTCCGGGAACGCGTGGCGTTAAGCGCGGTGTTGGTGGGCGACCCGGCGGAGCGAAAGGCCATTGAAGCGCGGATGCTGGCTTTCAACCAGCGGCGTTGGCGTTCCCAGCCGGCCGCGCCCAGTGCCGGGTGTATTTTCAAAAATCCGGGAACGCAGTCGGCGGGTCGGTTGATTGACGAGTTGGGATTGAAAGACCTGCGGGTGGGCGGAGCGCGGGTTAGTCGCGAGCACGCCAATTTTATTGTCAATGACGGCGGCGCCACCGCGCGGGAGGTGTTGGCTTTGATTGAATTGATCCGGCAGCGGGTGCGCGCCGAGCGCGGCGTTGAACTGGAATTGGAAGTGCAGGTTGTCGGCGATTAGGCATTGAGGGGTTATGGCAGAGACGACCCAGTTAAAAATCACGGTGATGTTGGGCGGCCCGTCCGCGGAACGTGAAGTGTCGTTACGTTCGGGCGCGTCAGTGGCGGCGGCTTTGCGGGCGCGGGGGCACGAAGTGTTGGAGCTTGATCCGCAGTCGCCCGGATGGACGGTGCCGGCCGGGACAGATGTTGTCTTTCTGGCGCTGCACGGGACGTATGGCGAGGATGGCCGCGTGCAGGCGGAGTTGGAAAAACAGGGCGTCCTCTATACCGGCTGCGGGCCGGAAGCCAGCCGGATTGGGTTTGATAAGGCCCTGACCAAACAACGGTGTGTCGCGGCGGGAGTGCCCACTGCGCGGTTTCTGGTGGTGGAGTCGGCGACCGCCCCCTGGCCGGAGGGCTGGCGGCCGCCGGTCGTCTTGAAGCCGGTGTGCCAGGGGTCCAGTGTCGGCCTGCATTTTGTGGAGCGCGTCAGCGACTGGGGCGCGGCCTTGGTCAAAGCCTTGCAGCACGATGCGCGGGTGTTGGTCGAGGAGAAAATCACGGGCCGGGAATGCACGGTGGGGATTCTGGGGGAGCAGACCCTGCCCCTCGTCGAAGTGCGTCCCAAAACGGGCATTTACGATTACCAGACCAAGTATTCAAACGGCACGACTGAATACCTGTGCCCCGCGCCATTCGACGAAGCCACGACGGAGCGGGCGCGCGTGGCGGCGCTGGACGCGTTCCGGGCGATTGGCGGGCGGGATTACGCGCGCGTGGATGTCATCATCCAGTCCGACGGGTCGCCGGTGGTGCTCGAAATCAACACGTTGCCCGGCATGACCGAGACGAGTTTGTTGCCCATGGGCGCGCAGGCGATGGGATTGACGTTTGGCGACTTGTGTCAGCGCATGGTGGATTTGGCGCTGGCCCGGCGGGCGCCTTAGAACATTTTCAATGATGTGGTTTAGACGCAGACAACGAAATCGGAGGTTAAGCCGGAAGCAGCTGTTGCACGTGCAATTGCGGTCCAACCTGGTGCGTGCGGCCCGCTTGCGGCTGGTGACGTTGAGCCTCGGCATGGCTCTGGGGGTGATCTTCGGTGTCTATGTGCTGTATCGGTTGGGGGATTGGGGGCTGAATCGGTTGTTGTACGAGAACTCCGCGTTTGCCCTGCAAACGATGGACGTGCAAACCGACGGCGTGATCACCCCCGACCAATTGCGCCGGTGGACGGGCGTGACGTCGGGGGTCAACTTGTTCGCCTTGGACCTGGCGGAGGTAAAGCGCAATCTCGAATACGCGCCGTTTATCGCGGCGGCCTCGGTCGAACGGGTTTTGCCCAATACTTTGCGCGTGCGGGTGACGGAACGGGAGCCCGTGGCCCAAGTCAACCTGCCCCGGCCGCGCCGCGGCGGTGGGGTGGACATCGTGGTGTATCATTTGGATGCCGCGGGGCACGTGATGCCGGTCCTCGATCCGCGGTTGCGTTCGCAGCCGTTGTTGCCCGCGGAAGAAATGCTTCCGGTGATCTCCGGCATGAACCCGCACGAACTGCAACCCGGGCGCCGGGTGGAATCACCGGCGGTCCAGGTCACGTTGCGGCTGCTGGACGCCTTTGAGCGGTCGCCCATGTATGGCTTGGTGGATTTGCGCCGGGTGGATGTGAGCGCGCCGGACGTATTGCTGCTGACAACGGAGCAGGGGAGCGAGGTCACTTTTGGTCGGCAGGATTTGGAACGGCAGTTGTTGCGTTGGCGCGAGATCCACGACGCCGGCGCCCGCCAGCAACGGGTGTTGGCTAGTCTGGATTTGGCGGTAACCAACAACATTCCCGCGCGCTGGCTGGAGGCCGGCGCCCTGCCGCCCGCCCCGCCCAAACCGGTCAACCCTCCACGCTCCCGAAAACGCCATGTTTGATTCCTCAGCCATCTTTGTCGGATTAGAAGTCGGCACCTCCAAGATCTGCGCGGTCGTCGGCGAGGTCGGGGATTCCGGGGTGCCCAACATCATCGGGATCGGGCAATGCGCCTCGCGCGGCGTGCGGAAAGGGGAGATCGTGGATACGGCGCGCACGGAGGAGGACATCCGTCATGCCCTGGTTGAGGCCGAACAGATGGCCAACGTGGAAATTCGCACGGTTTTTTTGGGCGTTACCGGCAGTCATATTCGCGGCTTCAACAACCGCGGCATCCATCCCATCGTTTCCGACAATCGCGAGATTACCGAGGAAGACCTGCAGGATGTGATCAAGAACGCCAAGGCCATCAACCTGCCGGTGCAGAACCATGTCGTGCACTCCATACGCCAGGGTTTTCTCGTGGATGGGCATGACGGTTATACGAATCCCGTGGGCCTGTTGGGGAGTCGTCTCGAAGCGGACATGCACGTGGTTCACGGGAATCTCAACCGCCTGCAAAACACCATCGGGGCCGTCAATAAACTCCGGCTGAAAGTCGAAGATATTGCCTTTACCGGACTGGCCTCTTCCCTCGCAGTCCTTCCTCGGGAGGCGAAGGAAGACGGCGCGCTGGTGATTGACATGGGCGGAGGCACCACGGATGTCGTGGTGTACGCGGGCGGCTCGGTCAAACATTCCGGCGTGCTCGCGGTGGGGGGCGACCACCTGAGCAACGACCTGGCCATCGGCCTGAAAGTCCCGCTCGGCCGCGCGGAACAACTCAAGATCGAGTACGGCGGCGCCTTGGTGGAGGAGAACATCAAAGGTCAGACGGTGGATGTGGTCAATGATTTCGGTCTGCCGCTCAAAACTTTCAGCCTGGAAAATCTGCGCCGCATTATGTGGTTTCGGCTCGAGGAAACCTTCGATCTGGTCCGGCGCGATGTCGAGGAGGCCGGGTTGTACGATTATCTCCGCGCCGGGGTGTATCTTTGCGGCGGGTGTTCCCGCATTCCGCGCGTAGCCGAGCTGGCGGAAGATGTTTTCGGTTTGCCGGTTTTTATCGGGCGCAGCGATTGTCTAAGCGGTGACAAATCCTCCCTCAGCCAGCCGGAGTTTGCCGCGGCCATTGGCTTGGTTCGTTTTGGGGCCAACCGGCGTCCGACGAAACGGCGTAAAAAAACATTTGCCTTTAGATTAACCCATCCCTTTCAGGACCTGTTGGGCCGTCGTTGATTTCCTTATCGCATGAATACGCTTACTTCCGAACCGACCGCTTCGCCCGCGGCGCCCTCCGCGCCGGAACTCACCACACCGATTCGTGTTTTCGGCGTTGGTAACGCCGGTGTCAATCTCTTGAACACACTCGTGGATAACGACGCGGATCAGGTATCCTTCATCGCCGTCAACACGGATCCCGCGTCCCTGGCAACTTCGGCGGCGCCGCTCAAGTTGCCTCTTGAAAAATCGCGCTGGCGGAGTTTGGACGCCGGCAACGATTCCGAACGCGAGCCCGCGTTGGCGGAACATTCGGCCTGCCTGGCTGCCGCCTGCCGGGACGCGAAGCTGGTGGTGATTCTCACCGGTTTGGGAGGTGTCACCGGCACGGGCATCAGTCCCGTGGTCGCGCGGATTGCGCGCGAGGCCGGGGCGTTGGTATTGGCCTGCGCGGTGCTGCCGTTCCATTACGAGGGCAGTCGGCGGCAACACCAGGCGCAAGCGGGTTTGGAACGACTGCGCGCCGAGGTGGACGGCCTCATCTGCCTGCCCAATCAGAAGATTTTGCAGTTGATTGATGAGCGCACCGCCCTGCTCGACACGTTCAAAACGGCCAACGCGCGCCTGACCGAAGGATTGTGCGGACTGCTGCGGTTGCTCACGCACCAGGGGCTGATTCCGATTCAGTTGCCGGAATTGTGCGCGCTGTTGCAGGGACGCCATGTTGAAAGTGTCCTGGCCGCCGCCGAGGCGCATGGGCCGAATCGCGCACGCGAAGTTGTGGACCGAATCCTCGCCCACCCTCTGCTGGACGGGGGGCAGGCGCTCGCCACGGCTGAAGCCGTCGTCGTCAGTCTCCACGGCGGATTGGACCTCGCCTTGGCGGAGGTTAACCGGGTCATGGAACAAATCACCCGGCAATGCGAAACCGCCCAGGTATTGATGGGCGCAACCGTGGACATGGCGTTCAATGAACGGTTGCAAGTGACGCTCATTGCCACTCCCCGGAGTGTGGAGGTCCCTCCAGCAGAGGAAACGGTGGCGGATGAAGTCGCGGGCCGCACAGCCGACCGTTCATCGGCCGAGGCGGGAGCGGAACCGCCTCTCCTCCCCCAGGTTTCAAGAGGGCGCGCTCACCCGTTGCCTGCGCCAACCATTCGGCCGTCCGAGCCGCGGGAACGGATGCAGGCGCGCCCGGTTGATTCCGCGAGTCGGCCCCGCAAAACGACCACGCGCCTCCGGCAGGGCACCTTGCCCCTCGACGTCATTTCCCGCGGACGCTTTGATAAAACCGAACCCAATATCCATCGGGGCGAGGACCTCGACACGCCGACATATCTGCGCCGGGGTTGTGTGTTGAATTGAGAGTCCACGGCGCCGTAACACGCCCGGCACCGAACGCGCCGCCTGTGCGTCATTCAGCGTCGCTAAAGAGCGCCAGATCCACAATCCGGAGGGACAACCCTTCCAGAACGATATCGCTCCGGTTGGCCAGCAGAATGACCGTGAAACGTTTTTCCGGGAAGCGACTCAGGCGGGTGCGAAAGCCACGCGTTTCGCCGCTGTGCCAGATGGCCCGCAGCCCGCGATATTCGCCCAGATACCAGCCGAAGCCGTAACTGCGTTCCGGTTTGTTTGTGACCACCGCCGGGGTGAAGGCTTGTTGCAGCATTTTGCGGCTGACCAGCCGGGAGGTGTACAGCGCGGCATCCCATTTGGCGAGGTCCACCACCGAGGAGTAGATGCCGCCATCGCCCAGCACGGAGCTCGTCAGGCTTTGATCGGTTCGCATGAATCCACCGGCGGCGGATGAGTGCCCGAAAGCCCGGTGCGGCACCGCGCGCAATCCTTCCTCGTAGGCCAGCGTGCCGGTCATTTTCAACGGGGCAAAAATGTGCCGTTCCAGAAAGTGCGCGAATGTCTGGCCGCTGCGCTGTTCAACGATCAACGCCAGCAGCGCGTAACCTGAGTTGCTGTAATGATATTGGGTGCCGGGCGGGAAATAGGTCCCCTCCTGGCGCATCAGAATCCTCAATACGTCTTGATCGAGCACCGGAAGCGCGGTGCCGGCGGAAACCTTGTCTTCGTAATCCATCAAGCCCGAGGTGTGCGTCAGTAATTGCCGCACGGTGATAGCCCGGCCGTAGGCCGGGAACTCGGGAAAGATATCCGTGAGGGTTTCGTCCAACGCGAGTTGGTTGCGTTCAACCAGCATGAGGATTGCCATGGCGGTGAACTGTTTGCTGACCGAAGCCAGCCGGAAATTCGTGTTGGTCGAGCAGGGGACGCGGGTTTCCAAATCGGCCAGGCCGTAGCCCCGGGCGAAGAGCGGTTTGCCCGCGCGCAGCACCAGTACGCTTAACCCCGGCGCGTCGTCGCGGTCGAACGGCTTGAGCAGCGCTTCCAAACGGGCGGTGGGATCCGGGCGCGGCGCGGCGGACAAAGTGGCAAGCGTAGTCATCAGAACAAGCAATGTTGGTATGGCACGAATCATTACGATAACGCGCGGGATTGTGGCCGGTCGGATGATAGAAGCCAAGCTTGGACCGATTGTGAAGTCTTGCGGGATTTTGCGTTTCGTAATCTCGTCCCGGCTGTTCAATTCAGGTGCGAGCTTGATGTGTCCAGGCGATCCTGAGGTTTACCAGTGGTTGAGCCGGTGTCTTCGGGTTTTGCACCAGGACGCTGTCGGGAGATGCTCGCCGGCAGAAAACGCTGCGGATATTGCTTCTGCCGACTGGCATCCTGGGTTATGGTTCTGCCCGCGATGCATGAAGTCAGCATCATGACGGAAGCCGTGCGACTCGCTGTGGAAACGGCCCAGACGCAGGGCGCCCGCCGCGTCTGTCAGATGCGGCTGCGGGTGGGGGCGATGAGCGGTGCGGTGCCCGAGGCTTTGCAATTTGCCTTCGAGGCTGTTATTGAGGGAACGCTGGCGGAAGGGGCAACGCTCGCCATCGAAGCCATTCCGGCTACCTGGTGGTGCGCCCCGTGTGCGGCTACATTTGAGCGGGACCGACCATTGCCGGAATGTCCCCGGTGTGGCGTGTGGAGTCACGAACTGCGCGCCGGACGTGAACTGGAAATCATTTCAATCGAGATCGAATAACATGTGTAAAGAATGCGGATGCGGACTGGGCGTTGACGAAATGCTGCACGAACATATTCCCGGAGCGGAACATCATCATGCTCCCCACAGCGGCGGCCCTCATCATCACCAACACGCGCCGGCCTCAACCGGCGCGGCCCACTCCTCAGGGAGTGACCAGGCGCCTGGATCGGAAGCCCAGACCGTGACCATCCAGCGCTCGTTGTTGGAGAAAAACGAACGGCTGGCCGAGCGCAACCGGGGATTTTTTCAAGCCAAAAAACTGCTCGTCTTGAACGTGCTATCGTCGCCCGGGTCCGGCAAAACCACCTTGATTCAGCAGACGGCCATCGGGTTGCGGGGACGACTGCGTTTGGGCGTCATCGTCGGCGATCTGGCGACCGATAACGACGCCGCGCGCCTGCGGGACGCCGGTGTGCCGGTGGTGCAAATCACCACGGGCACCGTTTGCCATCTCGAAGCGGAAATGATTGCCCGGGCGGCGCCTCAACTGGACCTGGACAACCTTGACGTGCTCATTATTGAAAACGTCGGCAACCTGGTTTGCCCCGCGGATTATGATTTGGGCGAGGCCGTGCGCGTCGTGTTGCTGTCCGTAACTGAGGGGGAGGATAAACCGTTGAAGTATCCGCCCATCTTTCACTCGGCGAACGTGGTGTTGGTGACCAAGAGCGATCTGGCGGCGGCGGCGGGATTTGACCGGGACACGGCGTTAACCCACCTGCGGCATATCAGCCATCACGCCCGGTTGTTTGAGGTTTCGGCCAAGACCGGTGCCGGCATGGCCGAGTGGCTGGAGTTTCTCGAGCAACAGCACGCGCTTATAAAAGCATCGGCCCCTTGATCCGTTCATGGTTTGAATCGTACCGTCTGCTGCGCCCAAGTTCTATCGCATACTGGAGCGGAGATTTTTCGCGGAGGGGCCCCGTCTTGCTGGCTTCAACCTCGTCTTTTATGCGCAGATATATTTGGCATTATTCGCTTGCCCGACTCCAAGGGGTCACGGTGCGCCCAGTGCATCCCAGCGTGACGTAAAATTCGGATTGCATTTCAAGCCGGTTTTGGTGCAGTTGCATGCATCCGCACAGCGCGGCGGATAGATGGACATGAAAACTTGGTTGTCTTTGCTGATGCTTGGCTTGGGATTGATCGCTTCCCCGGCGGCCGACCCTCAGCCCAACATTATCTTTATCCTCGCCGACGATCTTGGCTATGGCGATTTGAGTTGTTACGGCCAGCAAAAATTCCGGACCCCAAACATTGACCGGCTGGCGGCGGAAGGCATGAAGTTCACCGCGCATTACGCGGGAAACAACGTGTGCGCTCCTTCGCGCTGCACGCTCCTGAGCGGTAAACATCCGGGCCACGCCTACATCCGCGACAACCGCGGCGGCGTGGGCGTGGGCAGCCCCGAGGGGCAGGAACCGGTGCCGGCGGGCGAGTTGATCCTGCCGCTCACGCTCAAGCAACTGGGCTACACGCTTGGCGCGTTTGGCAAGTGGGGCCTCGGCCCGGTGGGCAGCAGTGGTGATCCGAACCGCCAGGGGTTTGACCTCTTCTTTGGCTACAACTGTCAAGCGGTGGCGCACAATTACTATCCCACCCAACTCTGGGCGAATCAGATCCGCATCGCCTTGAACAATCCGCCGTTTCCGGCCCACCAAAAGCTGCCGCCAGACGCGGACCCGGATTCTCCCGCCAGCTACGCCCGTTACACCGGCAACGATTACGCCCCGGACGTCATTGGCCGGCAGGCGCTCCAGTTCATCCGTGATAACCGGGAGCGGCCGTTCTTTCTGTTTTATGCCACGACGGTGCCGCATCTCGCGTTGCAAGTGCCGGAAGATTCGCTTCAGGAGTTCATCGGACGGTTTCCGGAAACGCCCTACCGGGGCGACCGGGCGTATCTACCGCATCGCACGCCCCGCGCGGCTTACGCGGCGATGATTACCCGTTTGGACCGCGAAGTCGGGCGCGTGCTTGCTTTGACGGCGGAGCTGGGGCTGGATGATCGCACGCTGGTCGTTTTTGCCAGCGATAACGGTCCGCTTTTCAACGAACACGGCGGCACGGACACGGAATTTTTTAACAGTGCCGCCGGATTTCGCGGGCGCAAAGGCGCGTATTATGAGGGCGGCTTCCGCGTGCCCTGTGTGGTGCGGTGGAAAGGGAAAATTGCCCCCGGCACCATCTGCGAGGCGGTAACCGGATTTGAAGATTGGCTGCCTACTTTGCTGGAGTTGGTCGGCGCGAAATCCCGGATCCCCGCCGGCTTGGACGGCCTCAGTTTTGTCCCCGCGCTCATGGGGCAACCGCAGCCGTCCCGTCCCTTTTTGTACCGCGAATCTCCGGGGCGCGGCGGGCAACAGTGTGTCCGGGTGGGCGATTGGAAGCTGGTCCGGCAGCATTTGAATCCCCGCGGCAAACAGGCGAAAGTGCCCACCACCGAACTCTATCATCTGGCGGACGATCCGTTTGAAACGACCGACGTCGCCGCGCAGTATCCGGAGCGGGTGGCGCAACTGAGCGCCATCGCGCGGGAACAACATGTGCCGTCGCCGCTCTGGCCGCTTCCCGTGCTGGATAAATGAATCACATGAAAAATTTGCGGATCGGGACGGGCCCGGTCCGACCGAAGCAAACCTTTCCGTGGCCGGCCTTGCGCGCATGAGTCTGGGGCGCGGAAGGGAAATGAGATGTACGATCAAGATCAACCATCGTTTACCGTATGAACCTTCAATCCTTAAAACCTCTGGTGGCCGTTTTCTTGGTGGGTTGCAGCACCCAGAATGCAACACATTGGCCGTCCCCCGGAGAGAGCCAGTCAAAAGCACCAGTTCCTAGCCCGGCGGTGGCGATAGACAATCCCTACGAATCCGTGGATTGGGCGGCGAGCCTTCAGATTCGTTCCACCACCCACATCCATATTACGGATCAGGCGGGACTGAATCGGGCCGCCAAACTGGGGTATCGTCATCTGCCCATTTCCAATTACTATCCCTCCGCGCCCTATTACCCGATTGATAAAATCCGGGCGGGCCAGTTCCGGGTGAAACAGGACTTTGGGGCGGTGAAAACCATCAACGGGGAGCCGCACTACCTGGCCGGGCCCATTTATTGGAATGACGTCATCATGGATAAAACGACCGGCTGGTATGACACCTTGCCCGAGGCGCAACGCAAACAGCTTCCCTTCAAGGTCGGCGATTTTATTTTCAAAGACATTCCCCCGAACGTCCTTTTCGCGCCCAATGCGGAGCATCATGCGTTTGCGAATGTCGGCGGCCGGGTGCATATCAACGCACCGGGCTCCTTTTATAGCAGCGGCACGTTTGACGCCCGCAATGTCTTCCGGACGTTTTGGGGGGGCGGCGAGTATTCCTATGGCACGGGGTTGCCCTGGCAAACGGCGTTCCGGATGATGCTGGAACAACTGTTTTTTGCGGACGGCGGCGGCATAACCATCAATCACCCGCATTGGTCCGGGGAAAAGGATCTGCCGCAATCGCTGATTGAGGAAATGCTGGATTTCGACGAGCGGGTGTTGGGGATTGAAGTGCTGAACAGTGGCGACTGGGATTTGGAGATGTGGGACAAGCTGCTCCGGACAGGCCGCCGCTGCCTCGGGTTTTTTGTGCCGGATTGGGCCGTGCAAACGGATGCGCCCGACGCGGGCGGGTTTAACGTGCTGCTGGTGGACGCGTTTACGGAACACCAGTGCCTGAGAGCCTACCGGCGCGGCGCGTTCTTTGGTTCTCAATTTGGCAGCCCTGATTTGGTGTTCCACCGCATTTTGCTGGATCGCCAAAAACTCACCATTGAAACGAGTTCAAAAGCAGACATCACCTTTGTCACCGATCAAGATCGGGTCACGGTTGCGGAGGCCACGCGGGCGGTTTTTGAAATTCCCACGAACGCCCAGGGGTTGCCCGCGATCAAGTATGTCCGGGTTGAAGCGGGCGATGGGCATGAACGCATCTTTAGTCAGCCCATCCGGTTTGGGGTAAAGCGGGCCGAATCGCGCTAACGGGGAAGGCCGGTTTTCTCCAGCTCCGCGGATTTTCAAAGCAGCGTGGGTGGTTCAGTCGGTGGTTGCCGGAGCTCCACGATCTCCCGCTCGCTGAAGGAACTGAACTACTCTTGATGGAGTGAGGCGGAAGAGGTTCAGCCGGTTTGTGGTGAAACGCCGCGGTCTCCTCGACTTTCCGGGTGGTTTTGCTAGGTTCCCCTTGTGAGTTTTGTTGCTGAGTTCAATGCATTGCCGTTGGCGTCGCTAGTGCAGCGTTCGCTGTCCGCCGGCTTGCCCGCCGTGCGGGCGTCGCTCGCCCGGGACCATCTTTCGCTGACCGATTTTGCCCATTTGATCGGGCCGGCGGGGGGCGAATTGCTGGCGCTCATGGGGCAGCGTTCGCACCAGCTTACCCAGCAACGTTTTGGCAAGGTCATCCGTCTGTTTGCGCCGCTCTACCTCTCCAACGAGTGCGTCAACAATTGCAAGTATTGCGGCTTCTCGCGGGATAATCCCATCCGACGCGTGACCTTGTCGGTGGACGAGGTGTTGCGCGAGGCGCGCGCGTTGCAGGCGCAGGGGTTCCGCAACCTGTTGCTCGTGGCGGGGGAACATCCCAAGTTTGTTTCGTCCCAGTATCTGCGCGATTGCATTGCCGCCTTGCACGCGGAGTGGCCCAGCATTTCGTTGGAAGTGGGGCCGCTGGAAACCGAGGCTTACCGGCCGCTCGTGGCGGCGGGAGCGGACGGGCTCGTGGTATATCAGGAAACGTACGACCGCGCGGTCTATGCGGACCTGCACACGTCCGGGCCGAAACGGGATTTTGACTGGCGATTGGAAACACCGGAGCGCGGCTACGCGGCGGGGTTCCGGCGGCTGGGCATCAGCCCGCTCTACGGATTGGCCGACTGGCGGTACGAGGCCATTGCCGTGGCCGCGCACGCGGCCTATCTGCTGCGCACCTGCTGGAAATCCGCGCTTACGCTTTCCCTGCCGCGGTTGCGGCCGAGTGCGGGCGCCTTTCAACCGCTCACGGATCTGACCGACCGCGAGTTGGTGCAACTGGTCTGCGCGTTCCGGCTGATGTTTCCCGATGTGGGATTGGTGCTCTCGACGCGGGAATCGCCGCGGTTACGGGATGGGCTGATTCCGCTGGGGATCACGCTGATGAGCGCGGGCAGTCACACCGAACCCGGCGGCTACACCGGCGCCGGCCAGGAACATACCCATCAAACAGTGCGCGGACGCATCGTGACGGAAGGGGCCAGCGAATGGGTGGCGCTGCCCGGACATCCCACGCCGGCCACCGCCCAGTTTGATGTCGCGGACGAACGGCCCGCTGACGAAGTGGCGCATTTGATCCAGCGCCTCGGCTATGAGCCAGTTTGGAAAGATTGGGACGCGGCGTTGACCGGATGAGGTTGGCGGTCGCCAGTCCACCAGCCGAACCCAGTCCCGAGGAGCCGAAGCTTGCATCCACCTCGCCGGCTGCGCATTGTGCGGAGGTCATGATGAGAAAATCGGGATTGCTGTCCGCAATGTTGATCGCCGCCGCCAGCTTCACCGGAAACCTGCACGCCGCCGCCACCGCCGGGTTGCGCCCCATTGGCGTCGCTACGGTGGACATCACGCCAGACGGTCCGATCCGCCTCAGTGGTTATGGTTTGCGTAAGACGGAATCCACCGGTGTAGCCCAACGCCTTCATGCCAAGGCGCTGGCCATCGGCAGTGATCGCGAAGGTCCGGCGGTATTGATCACCGTGGACGCCACGGGCATCCCGCTTACGCTCCGCGATGAGGTGGTGCGCCGGTTGCAGGCGAAACAGAAGATTCACTCGGATCGAGTGGCGATCTGCGTTACGCACACACATTGCGGTCCTCAGTTACGCGGATATCTGGACTTGCTGTTTGGCGAGCCGATTCCGCCGGAACACCAGGCGCGTATTGACCGCTACACCCTGGCGTTGACGGATGCCTTGGAACGCGTGGCGCTGGCCGCGCTCCGGGACCGGCGCCCGCGCCGCCTGGCGCATGGCAAAACCACCGCGACTTTTGCTGGGAACCGCCGGATTCAGGGCGGGCCGGTGGATCATGATGTGCCGGTGCTGGCGGTCACCGAAAAGAACGGGGCGTTGCGCGCGGTGTTTACCAATTACGGGTGTCATTGCACAACGCTCGGGGCGGATTTCTACGAGGTGTGCGGCGATTGGGCGGGTTACGCGCAGGAATATCTCGAAAAAGATCACCCGGGCGCGACGGTGCTGATCGCCATTGGTTGCGCCGGCGACGTTAATCCCTATCCCCGAACGGGACTGGACTTCGCGCGCCAACACGGACACCACTTGGCCACCGCGATCAACGGATTGCTGGCGACCCCCCTCGCGCCCGTGCGGGGCCCGCTCGAGTTCCGCACCCGCCACGTGGAATTGCCCTTCGACACGCTGCCCACGCGGACCGAATGGAAGACGCGAGCGCGTGAAGAAACGCCCGCCGGGTATCACGCGCGGGTGAATCTGGCCCGCCTGGAACGCGGCGAATCTTTACGCACGAAACTGGATTACACCGTGCAAAGCTGGGTGTTTGGCGATGATCTGGCCCTGGTCTTTCTGCCCGGCGAGGCGGTGGCCGATTACGCCTTGCGCTTCAAACGCGAGTTCGACTCCGCCCGGTTTTGTGTGACGGCTTACGCCAATGACGTGCCCTGCTACATTCCCTCCGAACGCGTGCTCGCGATGGGCGGGTATGAAGGCAGCCTGGCGATGATCTATTATGATCAACCGACGAAATTCGCGCCGGGCTTGGAGGCGATCATCGTGAATGCCGTGCATGAAATCGTCCCGGCCAGCTTTCGGGCGAAGTCAGTTCCCCAACCCTGAAGCAGTCACGCCTTCTGCATCCGCCGTTTACCCGTGTGAGTCATTCCCCTCAGCTACCCACCGACGACACCACCCTGCACGACGTCAAGCAGTTGGGCATGTGGTCCGCCATTGGGAGCTTGGGCTACATCTTCTGGGTGGTGGGCGGGATGGAGATGGTGGAGCGGCTGGCCTATTACGGGGTGCGGGCGGTAGCCACGATTTACGCCACCCGTCCGACGTCCGAAGGGGGGCTTGGCGTGACCATGGCGACCTTTGGTTGGTTATTGTTGTGCTGGAATCTGGCGCAATCGGTCATCCCCGTTTTCACCGGCGGCTTGTCGGATCGTTACGGCTACAAGCAGACGATTTTTCTGTCCACCGCGATCAAGGTGTCCGGCTATTTGTGGATGGCTTGGTTTCACTCGTATGGAGGTTTTTTTGTTGGGTGCATGTTGCTCGCCGTGGGCACCGCGATTTTCAAACCGGGCATTCAGGGCACGCTCATCAAAGCAACCAACCGCCGGAACAGTTCCATGGCGTGGGGCATTTTTTATCAGACGGTCAACATCGGCGGCTGGATCGGGCCGCTCATCGCGCTGCACATGCGGTCGCGCATCGGTTGGACCTACGTTTTCTATACCAACGCGGCGTTTATTTGCCTGAACTTTTTATGGTTGCTGACCTACCGCGAACCGGGACGCGCGGAGCGCGTGGCCCGGCAACAACGCTGGCGCACCGGCGCCGAACGTCCGCCCAGCCTGGCGCGCGAAGCCTGGCATGAATTGCGCAAACCCCACCTGGCGCTTTATCTCCTCATCTTCTCGGTGTGGTGGTTCATGTTTCCCATGTTGTGGGACGTGCTGCCGAAATACATCGAGGACTGGGTGGACACGACGGTCATCGTGCGGGCGTTGTTCGGGCCGGAAGGAACGACCAATCCGGTCTTCCAATTTCTCCTGGGGATGGATGCCGCCGGGCTGTCCATTCAACCGGAAGGCATCGTGAACCTCAACGCCGGCATGATCATGTTGACCTGCTTTTTGTTTGCGGCGATAAGCGCCAAAATGCGCGCGACGACCAGTCTGGTGGTGGGCACGGTATTGATCATTGGCGCGCTGGTCAGCTTTGGCTGGAGCTGCGGGGCGTGGGTGGCGGTCGTTGCCATGGTGATGTTCAGCGCGGGCGAAATGCTGGCCAGCCCGAAGTTCAGCGAGTTCCTCGGCAACATTGCGCCTTCGGACAAGAAGGCGATGTGGATCGGGTATTCGCAGGCGCCCATTCTGCTGGGCTGGACCTTGGAAGGCAAACTCGGGCCGCAGCTCTATCATTTCTTTTCGTCCAAGGACGAATTTGCGCGGCAGATGTTGATGCAGCATGGTTTTTCCGCGGAATCCGTGAGTGAGTTGTCCCTGCCGATTGGGGAGGCATTTCAAAAACTGGTCGAAGTCACCGGCCAGACTCCAGCCGTCTTGACCCAGACGCTCTATGAAAGCCACGCGGTTGGTTTGACTTGGTTTGTCTTTGCCGGCGTGGGTGTGGTGTCCGCCGTGATGATCCACCTGTATGGCCGGTGGATACGAACCTTGGCAGATCAGAAACCCAATTCGCCGGCCCCGGCGGAGCCGGCTTGAGGGCGCAATTTGAAGCCCGTTTGTTTGGGCCAGCAATACTTGGCCTGAATCATGCATGGCTTCAATCAAAGATACGGATTCGGTGACCGGTGGTGTTGAATCATTGCCCCGGCCCGCAGATTCCCTCGACGAAGGTTTTGTTGACGAGGGCCGCCGCGCCGGCTCCGTGTCTGGAGATGGGGCGCCCGGGGATGAAGCGGGACACTTTTGGCAGGGCGAGGCCGGTCGGGGGCGGAGCAATCGAGGATGAAAAGTGTCGGGGAACGGGGCTGGTGGTGGGGCGTTAAAGTCGGTGTTTGAGCATGGCCAACAAACTGAAAATTTTGCATCTCGAAGACGAACCGGATTACGCGGAGCTGGTTCGCACCATGCTGGCGAATGAAGGGTTGGAAGCGAACGTGGTTTGGGTGCACGACCGGACCGGGTTCGTCTCCGCGTTGGCGACGCAGGAGTTTGACCTCATCCTCAGCGACTTCAATTTGCCGGCCTTCAATGGTTTGGAGGCGTTGAAGCTTGTGCAGGCCAAAAATCCGGACACCCCGTTCATTCTCATCTCGGGCACCATCGGAGAGGAAGCGGCCATCGCCAGCCTCAAGGCGGGGGCGACCGATTATGTCCTCAAGCAATGGTCCGACCGGCTGATTCCCGCCGTGCGGCGGGCGGCCCGGGAGGCGGTTGAGCGGCGCGCCCGGTTGCGGACCGAGCGGGAAATGCAGCAGCAGGAGAGTTATTATCGCGCTCTGACGGAAAACATTCAGGACGCGTTGATGATTCTCAATCGGGACGGCACCATTCGGTTTTGCAGTCCCTCGTTGGTCCGCGTGCTGGGGTACCGCCCCGGCGCATTGCGGGAGCGCGCCATCTTTGATCTGGTCCATCCCGAGGATGTGCCGTCCGCCCGGCGGGTTTTTGAATATGGATTGGCAAACCCCGGGAAAGCCGTGACGGTGGAACTTCGGCACCGGCACAAAGACGGGCATTGGCGGCACTTGGAATGCGTGGGGCAAAATTTGCTGGAGGATGTGGATATTGAGGGGGTGCTGATTACTTCGCGGGATGTCACCGAGCGGAAAGAAGCGGAATTGCAATCGCGGGTGTTGGCGCGTTTGGGCCGCCGGCTGAGCGCGGCCATTGCCCAGCGCGAGGCGGCCATCGTCATTGCCGAGGTGGCGGAGGAATTGTTCGGCTGGGATGCCTTCGGACTGGATTTGTGGGAGGAGACGTCCGGCCTGCTGACGCCGGTGCTGGCTTACGACGAAAGAGGAGGCCAACGCCACGAGATTTCGACTCCCAATTCCAGCACCCGGGCGCGGGCGCTGGCGCGGCGGGTGGCCGAGCGCGGCGCCGAGTTGATTTTCCGGGAACATCCCATTTCGCCGTCTCAAAATACGCTCTTTATCGGCGACCGGGCGCGCCCGTCCGCCTCCCAGATGGCGGTGCCGATCCGCAATCTCCAAAAGATGATTGGCGTGTTGACGATTCAGCGCTACTCGTCCATGGCGTACAATCGGAGCCAGCTCGCGTTGCTCCAGGCTCTGGCCGATCACTGCGGTACCACCGTGGAGCGGATTCGCGCCGGCGAGGCCCTGCGCGAAACGGAGCGCCGGTTCAGCGGGTTGTTCGAGAATTCCCCCGATGCCATTTTCGTGGAAAATCTCCGCGGACGGGTGTTGGATGTCAACAGTGCGGGGTGCCGGTTGCAGGGGCTGACGCGCGAGGAATTGATCGGCGCGGAAATGACGGATCTGGTGGCGCCGGAGGAACGCGCGTCCATGCGGACCGGTTTTCAACGGTTGGTCAGCGGCGAAGGACAGCAATTGGAAAGCGTCAGCCTGGCCGCCGACGGCCGGCGCACGCCCGTAGAGATTCGCGCCAGTCGCATCGAATACGCCGGTCAGCCGGCGTTGCTCTTGCATGTGCGGGATGTGTCGGAACGCAAGCGCGCCGAATCCGCCTTGCGCAGTTCGGAAATGCTCTTTTTCTCGGTTTGGGAAAATTCGGTGGATGGCATGCGGCTGACCGATGGGGAGGGCAATATCGTGGCCGTCAACGAGGCGTTTTGCAAACTCATGGGACTGCGGCGCGATCAGTTGGAAGGGCAGCCTTACACCGTCGCCTACGCCGAGAGCCAGGATCATGAACGGTTGTTGCGGAAATACCGGGAACGGTTCCGCGACCGGGTCATTGAGCGGCAGATCCAGCGCCGGTTGACCTTGTGGAACGGCGCGGTGGTCGAACTCGAGGATACCAACTCCTTCGTGGAATTGCCCGGCCGTCCCCCTTTGTTGTTGGGGCTGTTCCGCGATCTAACCGTGCAGAAGCGATTGGAAGAGCAACTGCGCCAGTCGCAGAAGATGGAGGCCATTGGCCAGTTAGCGGGCGGCGTAGCGCATGATTTCAACAACATCCTCACGGTCATTCAAGGACACATCGCGTTGTTGCAACAGCCGGCGCGGGTGTTGCCAGCGTCTGCGGATCGTTCGGTGCAACAGATCGGCCAGGCGGCGGAGCGCGCCGCCCATTTGACCCGGCAATTGCTCAGCTTCAGCCGTCGCCAAGTCCTGCAGCCGCGCCATCTCGATCTCAATGAATTGGTTGCCAATCTGACCAAGATGCTGGGCCGCCTCCTCGGGGAGAATATCACGCTGCAACTTCAATACCGGCCCCAGCCCAGTTGGGTTTTTGCCGACGCTGCTCTGATTGAACAGGTGGTGGTCAATCTGGCGGTGAACGCCCGCGATGCCATGCCGCAAGGCGGACAACTCACTCTGCGCGTCTCGGTGACGGATGTGGACGCCGTGCATGTTGCGGAGTATCCGGAGGCGCGGGAGGGCTGCTTTGTTTGCCTGACCGTGTCGGATACCGGCGTGGGCGTTCCGCCCGAGGGTTTACGGCGGATTTTCGAGCCGTTTTATACGACGAAAGAAGTGGGGAAAGGCACCGGCCTCGGTCTGGCCACCGCGTATGGGAACATCCAGCAGCATGAGGGCTGGATTGAAGTGGAAAGCGAACCGAACCGGGGCACGACCTTCCGGGTTTATTTACCACATCAAAGTGAGGTGGCGACGCCGATGGAAGAGGAAACCCCGGAACCGGCCATTCGGGGCGGCACCGAAGGTATTCTCATCGTTGAGGATGAGAATGCCGTCCGCGATTTGTTAAGCGCCATCCTTGGCTGTTACGGGTATCAGGTGTTTCCCGCCGCCTCCGGTCCCGAGGCGCTCGAAGTCTGGGCGAAACACCAGGAGGCGATAGCCCTGGTCTTGACCGACTTGGTCATGCCGGACCGCATGAGCGGGCGGGAACTGGCGGAGCGTTTGTGGCAGGACCGGCCCGGGCTGAAAGTCGTTTTCACCAGCGGATACGGGGCGGAGGTGGTGGGCCGGGAACTCGTTCTCCAAGCCGGTTTGAATTTCATCCAAAAACCGTATCATCCGAACAAACTGGTTCAGACTTTGCGCGAAGTGTTGGATCAACCAGCCCCGGATGGCAAACGGTCGGAGCCAAAGCCGTCCTGAAATCCGTCCGCGTTGCGGTGGAATGGATCCTTCTCGGGGAACGACCGCAGGATTGCACTGCGGGAAGCCGACTAGTTCACGACACCGCATGTGAGTTGTACCCGTTGAGATGCCGCTGAATGCGGGCAGGGTCGTTCCGGCGCTTGCGCATTGATTTTCCGTCCATCATCTTTCCCCCAAAATACGTTTGTCATGAAAGCCGCTTACATCACTCGCACCGGTCCGCCCGAGGTCATTGTTTATGGCGATCTGCCCGCGCCGAAACCGGGGCCCGCGCAATGTCTCGTCAAAGTTGCCGCCGTGGCTGTCAATCCGATTGACACCTACGTGCGGGGCGGGATGGTGCCGGCGCAACTTAATTTCCCCCATATTCTCGGATGCGACCTCGCTGGAGAGGTGATCGAAGCCGGCCCGGAAGTGAAGCGGTTTCGGCCCGGAGACCGGGTGTGGGCCTCGAATCAAGGGCTGTTTGGCCGGGCCGGGTCCTTTGCGGAATTTGCCGCCGTGGACGAGGACTGGCTGTATCCCATCCCCGATGGGGTGAAAGATGAAGCGGCGGTGGCCCTCTCGCTCGTGGGCATTACCGCGCATCTCGGTTTGTTCCGGGACGCGCGGCTGCAAGCCGGTGAAGTCTTGTTTGTCAACGGCGGCACTGGCGGCGTCGGTTCGGCGGTGGTGCAAATGGGCAAGCTCACCGGGGCGCGTGTCATCACCACCGCCGGGAGTGCGGCCAAAGTAGAAGCGTGCCGCGACCTCGGCGCGGACTTGGCCATCAATTACCGGACGATTGATGTGGCGGACGCCGTTCGGACCTTTGCCCCTGACGGCGTGAACGTCTGGTTTGAGACGTTGCGCGAGCCGGATTTCGAGCGGACCATTCCGCTGCTGTCCCTTCGCGGACGGATGGTGGTCATGGCGGGGCGCGAAGCCCGTCCGCAGTTACCGGTCGGACCGTTCTACGTGAAAGATTGTTCCCTGCACGGCTTTGCCATGTTCAACGCCCCGGCGGTGCAACAGCGGAGCGCGGCGAACGACATCAACCGCTGGCTGGCGGCGGGACAGTTGCGGGCGCGGATTGATCGCGTGCTGCCGCTGGCGGAAACGGCGCAGGCGCATCGGTTGCAGGAGGAAAGCACGCTGCATAAATCGGGAGCGCTCGCCGGCAAGATTGTGCTGCGACCCTGAACCGCTCAGCAGGATTCGACTGCGGACATTCGTGGCCTCTCCGGCGTCCGCCTCCCTTGCGCCGGACAGTTTTTGCCCGCACAGTGCGGGCGGATCGAACGGTTCGGAAGATGACGTTGCTGGAAAAGATTGAAGCGGATGCCGCGGCGCGTTTGTCGTTGCCGGTAGGACGCACCCCCGCCCAGGAACTCGGGCGGTTCAAGACGTTTCTCAAGCTCGAAACCCATCGCCTCAAGATGCTGCACCGCGCCGGCGGTGGCGGCTTGGCGGTTTGTCGGGCGCGGGCGGCCATCTTCGATGTAATGTTGCGGTATCTCTGGGCCGCGGTGCGGGAGGAATTGCCGGCGCCGGCCCGACAAAAATTTCCCGCTGTGGCGTTGGTCGCCACCGGCGGCTATGGCCGGGCGGAATTGAATCCGCACAGCGACATTGACGTGATGTTATTGCACGCGGGCCAGGTGGTGGCTGATCATCAGCCGCCCCCGCATTTGGCCCGGATCATTGACGGGATTTTGTATCCCTTGTGGGATCTCGGGTTGAGGATCGGCCACTCGGTACGAACGGTGGACGATTGCGTGGAGATTGCCAATGTTGACATGCAGGCCAAAACCGCGCTGATCGAGGCGCGGTTGATTGCCGGGGACGCGCGGTTGTTCAAAAAATTTGAGCGCGCGCTGGTGGCCCGGTGCGTGGTCGGACACGAGCGTGAATACATCGCCGCCCGCTTGGCCGATCAAGCCGCCCGCCGGGCGCGGTTCGGTAATTCGGCCTGCATGCAGGAGCCGAATCTCAAGAGCGGCTGCGGCGCGTTGCGTGATTTTCAAAACCTCATTTGGATGGCCTTTTTCAAATACCGCACCCGGGCTTTGTGGGATTTGGAGGCGCGGGCGCTCATCACCCCGGCCGAGCGCAAACAACTCAAAACCGCCTACGATTTCCTCCTGCGCGTGCGCACGGAGTTGCATTACCACACCAACCGTTCCGTGGATGTGCTGGCCAAAGCCCTTCAGCCCGCCGTGGCGCATCATCTCGGGTTTGCCGATCGCTCGCCGCGGCGCCGCATCGAACGCTTCATGCGCGAGCTCTATACGCAGGCGCGCAACATTTTCCTCATCACCCGCATGCTGGAGCAGCGCCTGGCGTTGTTGCCTACCCCGGCGACCCATCGCCAGACACAGCGGGTGTTGCGGACCGGGCGCCGCGGCGCCACGCAGGAGCCGAAAGATGGTTTCCGGTTTGAGAAGGGACAGATTCACGCCCTGACTCCGCAGGTGTTCCAAGATGATCCGCGCCGCTTGATGCGCGTGTTTCTCTATGCGCAGCAGCGCCGGCTCCGCCTGCATCCGGACCTGGCCCAGCTTGTGCGCAATCAACTTTTCCTCGTGGATCGCGCGTTTCGCAACGACGCGCACGTCGCGGAGACGTTTCTCGCCCTGCTCAGCGAACGCGGCAACGTGGCGCCCGTCCTGCGGGCCCTGCATGAGGTGGATTTACTGGGGAAATACCTGCCGGAATTTGGCCGATTAACCTGCCGGGTGCAGCACGAGTTTTATCATCAATACACGGTGGATGAACATACGCTGGTCAGCTTGGAGCAACTGGATCGTGTCTGGGAGGCGCAACAGCCGCCGCATCAGCATTACACCGGGTTACTTCAGGGACTCGAACAGCCGCAGCTTTTGTATCTGGCGCTCTTGTTGCACGACACCGGCAAGGCGTTCAGCGGCGGCCAGCACGCGGCGGTGGGCGCAACCATTGCCCAGCGCGTGGCCCGCCGGTTGCGACTGCCGCCCGCCGCCGCTGATTCGGTGCGCCGTCTGGTGCATCATCATTTGTTGATGGCCCAGGTCTCTCAACGACGCGATTTAGACGACCCTGCCGTGATCCGCCATTTTGCCCGCGCGGTGGAGTCCGTGGAAAATCTGGATCGGCTCACCCTTCTGACCTTTGTGGATGGGCAGGCCACCAGCGACCAGTTGTGGAACGGGTTCAAAGATTCCCTCCTGCGCACGCTGCACGCTAAAACCCGTCCGGTGTTGACGGGCGAGGCTGAATTCGCGCGCGCCGGCGAGCGGCGTCGCGAGGCGTTGTTTGAAGCCACACGGAAACGTCTGATCGCCCGGGTGAGCGCGGAGGAGTTGACGGCCCATTTCAACACGTTACCCGCCCGTTATTTCCAGACGCACGACGCAACGGAAATCGCCGAAGACCTCGGGCTCGTGAATCTTTTCTTGCTCCGCCAGGTGGGGGAGGAGGAAAACGTCCTAGCTCCCGAGCTGGGCTGGCAGGATGAACCCGACCGCGGTTGTACCACGCTCAAAGTTTGCACCTGGGACCGGGCGGGCTTATTCAGCCGCATCGCCGGTGCGCTCAGCGCGGTTGGGTTGAACATCCTGACCGCCCGTATTTACACCCGCGCCGACAACGTGGCACTGGACACCTTTCACGTGGCGGACGCGCGGACGGGTTGGTTTGCCAGTGACGAGCAACGGGAGAAATTAAAAACCCTGCTCACCCGCGAATTGACCGTCGGCGGCGTGGATTTTCAGGCGTTGATTGCCCGCCAGAAACTGACCCGTCCGCTTTACCAGAGCTATGCTGGCGAAGCGTTGCCCACCCACATCCGCTTTGACAACGAGACCTCCGGGCATCGCACGGTGATCGAGGTGGAAACCGAGGACCGCATCGGTTTGTTGCATGCCGTAGCCCAGGAATTGTCCCGGCTGGATTTGGATATTTCGGCGGCCCGGATTTGCACCGAACGCGGGGCGGCGATTGACAGTTTTTATGTGAGCGCAGCCGGCGCGGGCCCCGTGGCGGACGGCGCGCGCCAAAAATACATCGAACACCAATTGCGGCAGGCGATCGCGAGCTTGGGATAATGTATGGACGGCGCAGTTGGCTCCGGCCTCCGCAAAATGCCAAGCCGGGCCACCACAGACGCCGGGACGCATGACCATGTCCGCACTTGTCGGCGGGTGGGGGCGTGATTACATTTCCGTTGTGAGCCAATCTGGAGACAAACCACTGAAGATGGTCACTTGCGGGTCGTGCGGGACGAAGGTGTTCATCCCGGGAGATCTCGCCCCCTTGTCCACCGTTGCCTGCAGCAAATGCGGCCAGTCCATCATGATGCCGATGCGACTGCGCCAGTTCGATTTGCGCGGTGTCATCGGCAAGGGCGGCATGGGCAATGTGTACCGGGCCTTTGACACGGTGTTGGAACGCTGGGTGGCCGTGAAATTGATGCGCAAGGAGCTGGTGGATGACCCGCGGCTGCTGGAGAGTTTTTATCGGGAAGCCCGCGCCTGTGCCTCGCTCAACCACACCAACATCATTCACATCTACACGTTTGACGAGTTTGAGGGGCAACTCTATCTGGTCATGGAATTGGCCGACCAAGGCAGCCTCGATTCCAAGATCGAGAAATATCACCGGTTGCCGGAATTGGAGGTCCTGGATGTGGGGATCAAGATCGCGTCGGCCCTCGATATGGTGCTCAAGCACAGCCTCCTGCACCGCGACATCAAACCGGCCAACATCCTCTTCAATGCCGACAACGAACCCAAGCTGGTGGATTTTGGCCTCGCCCGCAAAGTCGAGGCGGAACACGAGGTCGAGGATGTCGCGTGGGGAACGCCTTATTACGTGGCGCCGGAAAAGATCAAGCGCGAGCCGGAAAGTTTTCTGTCCGACATGTACAGCCTGGGCGGCACCCTTTACCACGCCTTGACCGGGCATGTGCCTTTTGATGCGCCGACGGTGGAGGAAGTGGTGGTGGCGCACGTGCAAACCGCCCTGACGCCCCCCAATCTGGTGGTGCCGGAGATCACCCAGCCGACCAGCGACGCCCTGGTGCGGGTGATGGCCAAGAATCCCGCCGAACGGTTTCTCAGTTACGACGAACTCATCATGGCGCTCCACGCGGCCCGGGCGCAATTGCTCGTGCAGCAATACGCGCTACCCGAAACCCGCCAAGCCAAGGCCAAGACCGCTTGGTGGCGGCTCTGACCCCGGCGGTTAAAAAAGCCGGCGGTGCCCGCCGGCTGATGCAAAACGCCGATGGGCGCTTAATCCACTTTCTTGGGTTGGGCTTCCTTCTTGGCCCGGCCTTTCTTCGCGCCTTGGGTGTCGGGTTTCGGACCAAAGCGAATCATCTGGACCATCAGTTTGCCGTCGTCCGCTTTGCGGTAACTCCCGCCGACTTCCTCGCCCACCACCGCGTCTTCCAGCGTCGCCTTGTTGCCGCCCTTGAGGATTCGGGTATCGGCGGTGAGGTAAAACACACGTTCGCCCACCGTGACGGTCTTGGCGGTTTTATTGATCGCCGTCACCTTGCCGCGGAAGGGGAGTGCCCCGGGTCTTTTCGCCGATTTTTGTTCTTTTTCCGGACTGGCTTTCTGGTTTGATTCCGCCTTGGCCGCCTGTCCTAGTGCCGGGCTGGGGATGAGGCCGATCGCGCCGATTAACAGGGCCAGCAGGCCGAGATGAACGATGGATTTTTTCATAGGTTGCGTCTGGTTGTTATTGTTGTTGATTGAACTGGGATTACTTGGAACGCCCATAGGATAGCAGAGACCGCATTTTTGGCAAGTAGTTTTATTGCGACCCCAGAAAACGTGGTTTGCGTTGTTGAATGGGATGCCCTTGGTTTTTCAGCGTAAAAATGACCTGCCCCACTGAAAGCCGGGATGCGGTTGCGCTGGGCGTCCGATGGTTTTCACCCGGCGGCGGTCTCCACAATACCGGGGTGCAAGCGGTAAAGGGTCCAGCATTTCAAGGCGACAAACCGCCGCGCGCATCCCATTTTTCCCCGGCCGCCTGCGCGGAGGAAGTGACTGACAAAGGCGGTGTCGCAAATCATCGCCGGCTCCGGCGTTTGCGGTCCTGAATCACCTGCCGCATCAAAGCCTCGTCGAAGCGCGGCGGCGGGTCGCGCTCGCTCAAGTCCAGAATCTCTCCGGCCGTGTTGTCGCGCTCACCCAAGTCCAGAATCTCCTCGTCCGTGTTGCCGCGCTCACGCATCGTGCGTATGATCACCTCGGAAAAGGATTCGCCTTTGCGCTTGGCCTGTTTGAGCCGGCGGTAGGCTTCGTCGTTCAAGGTAATCGTTTTGTGGGCCATGTATGAACCATATACGAACCCAACCCCACCGCAACCCCCCAAAAGGCGTAGCCAAACGTTCCCTTTTCTACCCTTGGCTTAAACCCGTGCCCCGCCTTGAGCAAATGCTGGAAACGCGCCGTTACCAGGTGCCGTCCGCTAGGAGGGCGACCACGTTTTTGGCAAGGTCTTCCGCTAACAACGGCAGGGCCTGCCGTTCGGCTGCCGCCAGATTTTGGCCGGTGCGTAAGATCGTTCGGCCGGTTACGGTTTGGTCCAGCAACACGCGGCCCGAAGCGCGTTCGCGGGCGGTGATTTGCGCGGTCAATCCCACGCGGTAATCCCGCACGGTCAACACGTCATGCGGCAGGAAGCTCAATTCCTGCCGGTCATAGCGCACAATCGTGCCGCTCAGGATGATGTCGCCGTCGCGGCGGTCCAAGCGATAGGTTGCGTCACGCTGAAATTGCTTGCGCAAGGCCGCCGTGACGGCCTCCCCCAGCCGGGGTTCCACGGTTTGATTACCGATGGGCTGGATTTGAATGGATTGCGCCCCGGCGGATTGTCCGCCGGTGGGGCCGAGATGGTAGCCGGCGCAGCCGGCCCACAGACCCGCCGCCAACATCAGACTCAGCCATCGGTAGGAGCGCATATCATTCGGCGGCCGGAGGTGGGGGGGTAGCCTGCTGCGTCCGGGGTTGCAAGGCTTCAATGCGGCGGCGCGCTTCCTCGGCGAGCGTGGATTGGGGATCAATCAACAGCACCTCGTTGTAATATACGACCGCGCCGGACCACCGCTTGTTTTTCTCATAGTAACGCGCGATTTCAAAGTGGCCCCGGGCTTGCTCCTGTTTAAGCGAGGCGATGAGTTGTTGGGCTTGTTTGACGCGCCGGTCCTTCGGAAAGAGCGTGATGAAATCCGTGAACGAGGCGATGGCCTTGTCCGCCGCGCCTTGATCGTATTCGGATTTTTTCGCCTGTTTGTAATAGGCCATCCCGGCGCGATAGACGGCGTCGCTGGCAATCGTGGGCCGGTCAAAGTAACGGTCCGCCGCCACGTCATAGGCCCGGACGGCCTGGGGATATTCCCGTTCGCGTTCGCGCGCCGCGCCAACCCGCAACTGGGCGTGCGGGGCCAGTTCGCTGAAGGGCCCGCTGCGCACAATTTTCTCGAACATGCCAGCGGTCTTATCCATGGAACGCAAAAAGGGAACGTATCCCCACAGCTTGAACCGTTGCCCACCCAAATAGCGCAGGGCGATGGCATACTGGCGTTGGAGGGCTTCGTCGTAGTTGGCCGCCTTGGGATATTTTTCCAGCAGCTTCTGATACTCTTTGAAGGCCTTTTCGTCCTGTTTGCGGGATTCGTAGCTCCGTCCGACCAGGTATTGGGCCGCCGGTGCGTAATCCGACATGGGCCACTCGCGCACGACGCGGCGAGCGGCTTTGGTGGCCACGCGGTAGTTTCCTTGATCGAAGGCGGCCTGCGCCACCTCCAATTGATCCTGGGCGCGGTCCCGTCGCCATTTACCTTCGCCGCCCACTGGCTCATACGACCAGCCTTCCCCCGGCCGAAAGATGAGCGGGGCGGGGGAAGAAAAGGGCAGCGCCAGCAGGCAGAAGCCCACCAAGACAGGCAACAGGGGCCAACGTTTCACGCGGACACCGTAGTGGCCTCCTTTTTTCAAGTCAAGAAACCCGCCGGGATGCGGTTGCATGGGGTCATCCGCCGCTATTGGGGCAGTAAATCTTTCACCAGCGCACGTTCTTCCTTCAACTCATTCACCGTTGCTTCAATCTTTCCCCGGCTGAATTCATTGAGCGGAACGCCCTGCACGATTTCCCAGTGCTGTCCGTCGCTGCGCACCGGGAACGAGCAGATGAGGCCTTTTTCGATATCGTAGCTGCCATCGGCGCAGACGGCCACGCTGAACCAATCGCCCGGCGCCGTCGGGGTGGTGAGGCGGCGGACGGTGTCCACCACGGCGTTTGCGGCGCTGGCGGCGCTCGACGAACCGCGGGCCTTAATGATCGCCGCGCCCCGCTGCTGGACGGTGGTGATGAAATCCTTCTCCAGCCATTCACGATGGCTGATGACGTCCGGCACGGGCCGGCCGTTGATCCGGGCGTTGAAGAAATCCGGGAACATGGTGGAACTGTGATTGCCCCAGACGGCGAGGTTGTTGACGGCGGCGACATCCACACTCGCTTTCCGCGCCAGTTGCGTTTTGGCCCGGTTTTCGTCGAGCATGGTCATGGCGAAGAAGTTTTGCGCGGGCACGCCCCGGGCGTTGCGCATGGCAATCAGCGCGTTGGTGTTGCAGGGATTGCCAATGACCAGCGTGCGCACGTCGCTGGCGGCGCTCCGGGCGATGGCCTGTCCCTGACCGGTGAAAATCTTTCCGTTGATGCCCAGCAAATCTTTGCGTTCCATGCCGGCCTTCCGCGGCACCGCCCCGACCAGCAAGGCCCAGTTCGCGCCCTTGAATCCCTCGTCCAGATTCGAGGTGGCCACGATCCCTTTGAGCAGCGGAAAAGCGCAGTCGTCCAATTCCATGCACACGCCCTGCAAAGCGCTCATCGCTTTTTCATCGGGGATTTCGATGAGCTGCAGGATCACCGGCTGTTGGGGGCCAAACATGGCGCCGGAGGCGATGCGAAACAGGAGGGAATAGCCAATCTGGCCGGCGGCGCCGGTCACAGCCACACGAAGAGGTGTCGTATTCATAAATCGTCAGGTGCGGCCCAGTATAAACCCGCCCCGTGCCGCCGCAAGCCCGCAGAAATCCCCCTAGTTCACGCTTGAGCCGCGCCCCATCCGCCAGTAAAGTCCTGTTGACATGACTCAGGGTTTACGCCTGTCACAACGATTGACGCAGACGCTGGTGCTGGCCCCCCAGCTCCAGCAATCGCTGGCGTTATTGCAGGCGCCCATGCTCGAGTTGAAGGCGCTGGTGGAACGCGAACTCCAGCAGAACCCCGTGTTGGAGGAGGTGTCGCCGGCGGAGGCGGATTCCCCGGAGAAACTGGACGCGGACGACGACAAAATCGCCGCCACCGCCGATCCAGCGGAGCCGCCCACGGATGTCTCCTTTGATTCCACTTTCGAAGAACGCAGCCCCGAGTCGGGAGACGATTTCCAGACCGAATTCGAACGGTTGGCCCAGATGGATCAGGAATGGCGCGATCATTTGGCGCAAACCAACCTGGCTACCCGCCCCTCGGTCGAGGACGAGGAAAAACGCCAGTTTCGCTTTGATTCCCTGGTTGCCGATCCGTCCTTGCAAGAGGCGTTGTTGGAGCAGGTGCGCGATGCGGAGATCGCAGAGGCGGATTATCCGGTGGCCGAAGCCATCATCGGCAACATTGACGACCACGGTTATCTCAAGGCGTCGTTGGAAGAGATCGCGCAAGCCACAGGGCGTTCGGTGGAACAGGTCCAACCGGTTCTGCAAATCGTCCAGACCTTCGAGCCGCCTGGTGTGGCGGCGCGGGATTTGCGCGAATGTTTGCTCCTGCAATTGCAGCGGGCGGAACAGACGGAATCCTTGGAATACCGGATTATTCGCGATCACATGGAAGCCTTGAGCCGCCGGCGGATTCCGGAGCTGGCGCGGGCCACGGAAACCAGCATCGAAGACGTCCAATCCGCCCTGGCCCGCATCGCCCAGTTGGAACCGCGCCCGGGCCGCGAATTTTCGTCCGAGGAAGCCCACTATGTGTTGCCGGAAGTGTTTGTCCAACGGCTCGGCGATGATTTCGTGGTGACGACGAACAACGACCAGGTGCCCCACCTCCGCATCAGCAACACCTACAAGGACCTGATGTCGCGCAGCGCGGTGGATCCCGCGTCGTTGGCCGCGGCCTTTGCCGAGGCGCCCAAAGCCCAGCGCACCCTGGCGAATGAGGCGGCGGAAGCCATGCGCCAAGGCAAGGACATCCCGGCTCTGGGGCATTTGCGGCAGTTGGCGGAGCAGCGGGAGCTGACCCCCGACGGCCGGCGGGCCGTGCAGGTGGCGATGGCGCAGTTGCAGGAGAAGGCGGCCTTCATCGAGGCGCGCGATTTTATCCGGGATAAAATTCGCGCCGGTAAGTTTTTCATCAAGAGCCTGCATCAACGGCAACAAACCATCGCCAACATTGCGCACGAGATCGTCGCGCGGCAACGGGAGTTCCTGGAGAAGGGCGTGGCGCATCTCAAGCCGCTGACCATGGCCACGGTGGCGGAAGCCGTGGGCGTGCATGAAACCACCGTGAGTCGGGCGGTCTCGGGCAAATACATGCAAACCCCCCAGGGCGTTTTCGAGATGAAGTATTTCTTCACCTCGGGCATTCAGACCCAGGACGGCGCCGGCCTATCCAATACCAGCGTCAAGGACATGATCGCGGAGATTTTCAAGGCCGAATCGCCCACCCAACCGTTGTCGGATCGCGAAGTGGTGCAAATGCTCAAGGAAAAAGGGATCGTCATCGCCCGGCGCACCGTCGCGAAATACCGGATTGAACTGAACATTCTGCCCTCCAACCTGCGCAAGGTTTATTGATCCGCGCGGGTAATGCCCCTATGCCATTCCTATGATCAGGTTGATGTGTTCCGACGACCGGAAAGGGCTTGAAGCGCTGGAAAGCCGGCTCTATCAGGCCGGTATCCGCTCCGAAATTCGCGGTAATCCCCTGACCGCCGCGCTGGGGATTTCCCGCTTTGAAATCCACGTGGAAGAGGCGGATTGGCAGGCCGCCTCCGAGGTCTGCCAGGAACTGGCGATGGGGGAGCGCGTCGAAGCGCCGCCTAATTTTCAAGCCGGGCGCGACCGTCGCGGCTTTGCCCGGACCGCTCCCGCCGAAGTGATTATTGACGCGGAGACCGTTTCCCCGGCGGCACCCGACCTCGGGACGGATCATTCAGCGGTGTCTCGTCCCGAAACCGAGACGGCCGAAATCCCGGACGACCTCGCCGAAGCCACCGCGTTGTTGAAAGATGAAGTGGAGGCCTTGCTCGCTAGGGAGGCAAAGCTGGTTGAGTACTGCGCTTCCTTGGAGGAAAAGGTCAAAACCTTGGAGGAATCGTTGTCCCGCGCCCGCGCCGATTTGACGCGGGAATTGTCGCACCGTTCCAGCACGGAAAAGAAGCTGGTGGAGGTCACCGCCGCCCGGGATGCTTTGGAACAAGACCGGCAGGCGTTTGAAGTGCGGTTGAAGGCGTCCGAACAGGCCCTGGCCGCGGCGCAGGCCCGGATTGAATCGCAAATCCGTCAGCAGGAACAACTGCTCAAGCAACGCAAAGTCGAACATTCACAGATCCAAGCCTACGCGGGAACGGTGCAGGAACTCCGGAGCCGTCTCAAGGGCCGCTTGGCGGCGAAGAAGAAACCCGGCGCAACGGCGGCGGAAGAATCCCGAACCCGGCCGCGCGCCAGTGGCCGTTGAGGGAGCGGGCTTTGGCCGGAGCGTTGGGCAAGGCATCCACCGATTTTTCCGCCAGCCTGACCACCCGTCCGTCGCGCCAGGATGCGGCTAATGTCCTTCGGTCGTTAACCCACCCCGAAGCGGGTCCGCGGTCGTTTCAAAGCGCAAACCGGCACACTCATCCCGTTTTCGCTTGCTGACTGGCGGGCGTTGGCCTTGCCTTGGCGCGTTCGTAACGATATGAACGCTATCTCGAAGGAAATCATCGCCATCGCCATTTTCGCCGTCACTTACCTGTTGATCAGCGGCCGACGTTTGAAAATCCTCCCGCTGAACCGGCCGGCCGCCGCGCTGTTTGGCACTGTCCTGATGGTTGGCTGCGGCATCCTCACGCCGGAGCAGGCTTATCGGGCCGTGGACTACAACACGCTGGTCCTGCTGCTGGGCATGGGCTTGCTCTCCGCTTACTTCAGCCTCGCTGGGTTCTTCGACTGGACGGCGGGCTGGGTGCTCAAGATCGCCCGCACTCCGCAGCGGTTGCTGCTCTACTTGGTGCTGACCTCGGGCCTCCTGTCCGCCCTGTTGGTTAACGACACCGTCTGCTTCATGTTCACCCCGCTCGTCGTCGCGGTTGTCGTCCGGGGGCGGCTGCCTCTGCTTCCCTATCTCCTGGCCTTGGCCATGAGCGCCAACATCGGCAGCGTCGCCACCCTCGTGGGCAACCCCCAGAACATGATCATCGGCCATCTATCGAAGGCTTCTTTTGCCGGCTTCTCCCTCTCGCTGTTGCCGGTCGCTCTGGTGGGCTTGTTCCTCCAGTTTGCCATTCTGAGCCTGGGGTGCCGACAACATCTCCGCCAGTTCACCATTACTCCGGCGGAAGCGGCCGCCCCACCACTCGACCGTCGCCTCCTGATCATCACACTGGTTGGTTTGGGTCTGGTCTTTGCCGGTTTCCTTGCCGGGGCCAATCTCGCCTGGACGGCGCTGGCCGGCGCGGCGTTCGTCATGACGCTCGCGCGACGCGACACGCACGAGGTGCTGCGGCTCGTTGACTGGCACTTGCTGCTGTTCTTCGCCGCTCTCTTTGTCGTTGTGGAGGGATTGAACAGCACCGGTTTGCCGGACCAGATTTATGGGCGGTTGCGCGGACTGTTCGGCACCACCGTCGCGGCGCAGGGATGGAATCTTGCCTGGTTTTCGGCCTTGGGCGCCAATCTCTTTTCCAATGTTCCGTTTGTGCTGGTCGCCGGCAAATGGATCCCGGCCTTTGCGGATCCGGAGCTGATGTGGAAAGTCATGGCCCTGGCCACAACGTTCGCCGGCAATCTCACCCTTCTGGGCTCCGTCGCCAACATCATTGTGGTCGAATCCGCGCGTCAGTATGTAGAGGTTGGTTTTTGGGATTACGCCAAATTCGGCCTCCCGATCACGGTACTGACGACCGTGGCGGGAATGTTGATTCTACTGGCGACAGGTTGAACCTGCCAGGCCGGGCTTGCGGCCGCACCCGGCGGCGTTCCTTCTCGTGCGAACGCACGTCGAAGAAAATTTTTAGCGCCACCAGCAGGATCAGACCCGCTGTGGGCGAATGCATCGCGTTGACCAGGATGCCGCCACCCAACAGGGTCAGATGCAAGACCGCCACGCGCCCATAGGGCGCCTGCATCAGCTCCTTCAACGAGGCCGTCCGGTATTCGCCGCGCCACAGGTAGGTGTAACCAAACGCAAACGCGTGACTCGCCACCAACGCCAGCACGGCGTAGCCGAGGTATTGTTCGCCGATCCGGCGCGCCAGCTCCGACCACGCCGGAAACGGCGCGCCCTGGCGGAAGGCGCCGCCGAAAAGCCCGAACACAAAGACGCCATGGACCAGCGTGAAGACGCCGTAGTGCAAGCTGAAGAACGGCACCAGAAATATTTTTTCCAACCACTTCGCCCGGTCTTGCGGCGCGGCCCACAGCATCTTCAACGCGTTGAACCCGCCAAGGATCAGGTTCTCCACCCAGAAGAGGAACATGATCGGAAACACCTCCCAGCCGAGCGCCAGCACGCCGTAAAGGGGAAACAAATTGGCCGCCACCAGTGCGATCACCGTGGGGGAAAAGCGGTGAAATGGCCTTGGCGACAATTCTGTCATCCCATCGCTTGTCGCAAAATCGCTGCCAATTCCTCCCCGGTCAGAACAAGGGGATTGGCCTTCATGCTGCTCGCCCGGGTCGCTTTGGCCGCCAGTTCAGCAATGTGCGGTTCGCCCATCCCGTAGTCGCGCAGTTTCGGAATCCGCAGCTCGCTCACCAACTCACTCACCCAGGCCACTCCGGCATCGGCGGTGGCTGTGGCCTCGCCGGTAAGCCATTGCGCCACCGCATCATAACGGCGCAAGACGCCGCTGTCCGGCGCGCGCGAACGCAGGGCGCGCAAATTCGCCGTCATGACTGCGGGCAACAATGCGGCGCAAACCGCGCCATGGGGCGCGGCAAACCGGCCGCCAATCGGTGCGGCCAGACCATGCACCGCGCCCAGCCCGGCGTTCGCCAGCGCCAACCCGCCAAACAAACTCGCCACACACATGTCTTCCCGGGCGGCGCGATTGCTCCCCTCAACCCAGGCGGCGCGCAATGACCGCGCCGCCCGGCGGATGCCTTCCGCGCACAAAGCGTCCACCATCGGATTCGGGCGACAACAGGTGTAGGGCTCGATCAGTTGCGTCAACGCGTCGAGGCCGGTTCGGGCGGTGATGGCCGGCGGCAAACCGTAAGTGAGTTCGGGATCAATCAACGCCACCTTGGGCAGGAGTAACGGGCTGCGCAGGCTGACTTTGCATCGGTGCTCGGGCGACGTCAGCACCGCATTCCGCGTCACCTCCGCCCCCGTGCCGGCGGTGGTCGGGATGGCGATGAACGGCGCGCCGGTTCGGGTCAAGGCCCGGCCGGCGCCGATGACTTCCAGGTAGTCCAGCAACTCGCCGTCGTTGGTCAGCATTGCGGCAATGGCTTTGCCCGCGTCAATCGCACTACCGCCGCCTAGGGCGATGACGAAGTCGCCGCCTGCGGCGCGGGCGATTTCCACTCCTTTCCGAACGTCACTCAGGGTGGGTTCGCCTGCAATCGAGAACCGGGTGACTGCGGGGTTTGCAGGTGACCTCGCCAACCAGGCCAGCAACGGTTCCGCGTGTCGCGGCTGACGGCCCGTGACTACCAAGGCATGTTTGCCGAAGCCCCGCGTTAAATCACCGATCTCCTGCAATCTTCCCGCACCAAAAATGATCCGGGTGGCCGTGGCAAATTCAAAGTTCATGTCGCTTTTTCATCCGGTCTGAAATCAGACCGCAATCTGGCGGGGTGAATCAAGACCCACCTGTCGGGCGAGGGTAAAAGACGTGGTGGTTCGCCACCCACCGGGATCGGTTCATCCGCATTTTCCGCTCTCACGCCCTCAGCAGGTTTTTTGGGGGTTCAACTGCCGGTTTTTCCAGCCAACAAAAAAGCCGTCCTTGCGGACGGCTTTGTGAAAGAGACGTTAGGGCGATTAACGGCGGCGCCGGAACATGGCCAGCAATCCAAATCCACCCAGCAAACTGAGCGCGAGGCTGGAGGGTTCGGGAACAATGACCGTCAGGTTGTCAAACCAGACATCCGCCCCGGCACTGCTCAAGCCCGAGCCGATCACAATACTATCAAACGCGAGCCCCGCCGCCTTCGTCTGAGTCGTATCCAAGTTATCATTGACGTAGAACTCAACCTTGTCGTGATAGAGCACCATGGCCAATTTAGTCCAGTCATTGTTAGGATCGGCGATGGTCGCCCGGGTCGCATAAGTATCCGTAAGGTCTCCCCAATTAACTCCGCTCACGACGCGATAATTGATCCGCGTAGTATCCACGCCTGAGGAAGTAAAGCCCAAGGCAATGAGATCATTAAGAGCCCCCGCGCCGTATTCGCCACCAGCGTAGCTACGGATCTCGATGTATTGTCGCGTGCTCCAAATCGCCGTGTCAAGATCAGTCCAAAACTCCACCTTGAGTGGATTCTGATCGGTCGGGGTAACTGGCCCTCCGGGGATGTTGAAATAGGCCCGGGTCGTGTTGTTGTTAGCCGGCTGGCCGAAGTGGATGGATTGATCGGAGAGATAGCCTTTGGACGTATCCAGCAGCACCGGGGTCCCAGGATACATCTGGGTGTAGGGACCGCTCAAGGCAGCGGTATCGGCATACGACTCAAAGTCATCAAACCAAATGGTGGTTTGCGCTGAAACACTTAGGACGTGGGCCGCGCACACGCCGGCAATCACGGCAAGAACTTGTTTTTTCATGGCTTTATTTTTTTCTGACCAATTCAGGTTTGCGCCAACTTTGGGTGTTGTTAGGAAAAATGTCAACGTTTTTTTCAATTATTTGTGTCTTTATCCGTTTGAATTCAAAAGGCGAGCCAGAGCCAACCGTGCCTAATTCACCAAACAAACCCCAATCACACACAAACAATTGTAAATGAGCATGTTATCGGAGATTGTTGCGTGACTGGCAGATGATCCTCGTAGAATGCGGCGACGGCAACCCGGAAGAATTACGGGAAAATGTATGGGAAATGGTTGTGTTTTTCAGTCTGCATCCGGTCGAAAACGGCTTCCGCTTCCGTTGACCGAGCATCATCCCCAAGCACCGGAGGACTGGCGCACGCCAAAATCTTGCGGTTATGCCAACGAGTTTTGACACAATTTTCTTAAATTTTTTTCCAGCTTTTGGCGCCCCCAAAAGCTGCCCCGGCACCACCGGTTGCAATGATCCCTGGCGTTGTGGCTGCGCTCAATGTTGTTGGGCCATCCTTGGCCCGGCGGTCGCCGTGCGGGGCGCGGCACGGAGGCGGGAGCGACCTTGAGCCGGGCTGCACCGTCGGTCGCCTCCGCAAGGACTGCGCACTGGACAGCGGTGTGTGCTTCGGGGTTGCCGGCGACAGTTCCTCAAGGGAGTCGCACCCCACGCGCTGCAGATTGCCGAAGAGCTGATGATGCGACCGGCCGCGGAGTGAAACGGTTGAGGACGGGGAGTTGACCGAGGGATCGCGGCGGCAGCCCTGTGGAAACCGGGAAGAAAGAAGGCTGAGAGGTTCAGCTTAGTTTCCGCGCGTCGTCCAGGTCCTTCAAGCGCCCGCTCCGGAGCTTGTTCTTGATCAGATCGGCAAGGCCGATGATTTTCACGGGAACGCCGTCCAGCATCGCCTCGACCTTCTGCGAATAGCATTCGGCGAATTCGCAGCCGGAGATTTCGGTCAGGACCTCGATTCGCACGGGCTCAACCCCCATTCTGATGATGCGGCCCTTTTGCAGGAACAGCGCCTCCGAAAGCTCCGGCACATCAAAACCGAACTCGCGAATGAGCCGCACCATCTTCGCGGCGTTTTGGCGATGGACAGCTATCCAGAGGTTCATATTCGCCGTGGTGAGGTAGTAACCGTGGTAGCAGACCGCATAACCTCCGACCAGGAGGTACTCAACGCGGTGGGAATGCAGCAACTTCAAAAAATCGCGAAAGTCCGCGGGTAGTCGGATCGTAGCCATAGGCGATTTGGCGGCTCAGCTCCAGTGCTTCCAGGCGCTCGTCGGGCGTGCGGGAACGCCAGTACTTCCGGTCCGCTTCCTCCGCTTCCGCAAAGGACGTCACCGCAAATGCCTGGCGGTTCACGCGCGCTTCAGCCAACAAGGTCTTTGGCACGCACACATTCTACCATAGGCCAATGCCCAGGCAATCTTCAAAAGAGTCATCAATCCTGAAAACGGTTGCCTCAACTCGCCCCGCGCCCTGAGGGGAGCGGGTTTGGAGAGGCGGGGTGTCCCACGAGAGTACAACTGGCCGGGAGGTCGCCTATTCCTACCGGCGGGAAAAGAACCTGGAGGTCTTCTGGTTTGACACCCGCCGCCGCAGGCGTCCAGTTCGGCGATGTCGCGGGGCGTTAAAACCCCGCGGGCGGCAAAGACGGAATTGTCGAGGGTCCCAACGCCAACAAGCGCGACCTAGTCCGTTTTCTGGATTCACCCAAATTTCTCCGATTGGCACCCGGCCCGGTCGCGCTCCGTCAGGTCTCCCGCGCCTCTGTGTCTCTGCGGTGAATTTGGTTGCGCCGGTTTTGCCGCTTCTCCGCATTTGATGACGGGCCGCGATCCGTCCCGGCGATGCTTGTCAATGATCAACCGGGGCGTTACCCTGCGGCCATGTTTAGAATCCTCCTCGTTTTGAGCGGGGCGCTGTTGGGCTTCGGCCACCCGTCGAACGGCGCTGAATCTCCTGACGTTTCCCCGGAGCCATTAGCCGGGCTGCGACTGGCCACCTTTGATGTGGATGCCACGCCGCCTGTGGGGTCCCGGCTGGCGTATGATTCGGTCACGAATAAAGGGGAGCTTGGGTTGCGCGCCCGGGGGGTGGTGTTGTGGGGGGCGGAGGCGCCCATTGTGTTGTGCGCCATTGACTGGATCGGTTTGGCCAATGGCGGGCATGATGCGTTTCGAGATGCCCTCGCCCAGGCCGCCGGGACTTCCCGTCAACGGGTCACGGTGCATGCGGTGCATCAACATGACGCGCCGACCTGCGATTTCACCGCCGAACAAATCCTGAAGGAGGCCGGCAAGGATCCGTGGCAGTACGACGGCCGGCATCAACGGGAAGTGCTGGCCGAGCTATCCCGCGCGGTGCGCGCTGCGCTGCCGCAGGCGCAACCGGTCACCCACTTGGGCCTCGGCGAAGCGCGCGTGGAAAAGGTGGCTTCGAATCGGCGCATTTTCGGGGCCGACGGCAAAGTTCGGGGCACGCGCTGGACGGCGACCAAGAATCCCCTGCTCCGCGCCGAACCGGAGGGGGTCATTGATCCGATGGTTTCGCTGGTGAGTTTCTGGAATGGCGAGCGGCCGGTGGCCGTGCTGAGCTATTACGCCACCCACCCGCAAAGCTACTATCGCACGGGCGTACCCAATCCGGATTTCCCCGGCCTGGCGCGGTTTCTGCGGCAACTGGCGGTGCCCGAGGCGTTGCATGTTCATTTCAACGGCGCGAGTGGCAACGTTGGCGCGGGCAAATACAACGACGGGGCCATGACCAATCGTCTCGTTCTGGCGGAGCGGCTGGCCGACGGCATGCGTCGCGCCTGGGAAAACACCCAACGCCAACCGATCACCGCCGCCGATGTGGGCTGGGGGGTGGTGCCTGTGGCCCTGCCGCTCGCCCGGCATTTATCGGTCGAAGAACTGGAGGCGCAACTGGCGGCAAGTGACACGGGATTCCGGGCCTTGCGCCTGGCTTGGGTGCGGGGCTGCCGCGACGGACGCACCCTGGACATCACCTGCCTGCGGGTGGGGCCCGCCCGGATCCTGCATTTGCCCGGAGAGCCGTTTGTGGAGTATCAACTGGCGGCCAAGGCGGTACGTCCGGATTTGTTCGTGGCGATGGCGGCCTATGGCGATTACGCGCCCGGGTACATCGGCACGGCGGCCGCTTATGAACAAGGCGGCTACGAAACCGGCGTCGCCTCGAACGTGGCGCCCGAGGTTGAGGGCGTGCTCATGGCCGCCATTAAAAAGTTGCTGGCCCGGCCATGATCCAGTGCCCTCCGTCTCTGGGGGCGGATTCCGGCTAGATTTTGCATGACGGCGTCTTGTGGATGGCCATTTTGCGCGGCCCCGGCCCGAAAACACAGTCCCGAATCCCGAGTCGGGGAGGGGGGAAGGTGTTTTTCGTCGCCCCAAAAAAAGTTCAAAAAATGTTTGACAGATCGGCGAGTTTTGTTGTAATGGGCGCGTCGAATCGAGATGCCGTAATCAACAATAACTGCCGATTGTTAAAGAAGCTATGAAACCGCTTGTTTTGTCCGTAACCGTTGTCGCCACCTTGATCGCGCAAGGGGTTTATGCAGCCTTTGTTGTGGAGCCGATTGCGGGCGGCAAGGCCTTTGCAAATTACTCCTGGCAAGGAGGAAGCGGGGGTGCCGCGCGCCCTACTGCGTTGGGAGGTACGGCGCCGGGGTTGGCCGGCATCAACTCAAGTATTTATGGTGGAACGGCAGTGCCACATATCTACCAGTTTTCCTATACCCCGGGAGTGGATTCAGATAATACCGTCTTCACTCCGGGTCAGTTGCTCGGCGATAATTATGAGGTGCCCAATTATGCCACCGGATTAACTGGCGGCGGGGATGGCCTCTACAACGTGTATGCGACTTGGATTGTGAGCGCTAACGTCAGCGGTGGTGGGACGACATTTACGGTTACCTCGGACGGGTCGCCGATCACAGTGGCCGACATAGATCAAAACACGGGGCAGTCGGGTTCTCCCGGAGGCAATGAGGGCTGGTTTTATCTCGGAACCGTCGAGCTGACCGCGGGCAACACCTACACCGTCCAGATGGCGCCGGCCTCCGATACGTTTGTGAGCATGCGCAGCGCGGGGGTCATGTGGGAGCCCATCCCAGAGCCGTCCACATTGGCGCTTTTGGTGGGTGGCCTTGGATTGTTTGTGGCTGCGCGTCGGCGTGCTTGAACGCAGGAGTCATTTTTTCAAGAAAGGCCGCCAGCAATGGCGGCCTTTTTCTTTAACCGGAAATGGTACGGGACGTGTGCAGGTGCGCTGCCAAGGCTGTTTACAGTTGCCGCCAACGACCGTGAGACGGCGGCACTCGCCATCTCTCATCCCGAATCACCGGAAAGGAGGGCTTCCAAACGCGTTTCCAGCTTATTGCAGTTTTGGGGTGTCTGTCGTGGTGACGTCTGCATAACGCGCGCAGCGTGATCTTCCGAGCCCACCCGACCTCCGCACTCCGCACTCCACACTCCGCATTTCCAATGGCGTCGTCCCGATCTTCTCGGTCATTTCCAACCCGGAAAAACGGGTTTATTCCCGGTCCACCGATCGCGGTCGTCGGCGCCGTAACGTAATTTTGGGAAATGCCGCTACACTTTCGGTTCCCAGCCGCGACGGTATTCCCGGCGGGCCAGGCGGGTGGCGCCGCGGTCGCCCACAATTTTGCCGGTCGAGGGAAGGTAATTGATGGTGCGGCCCGTGCGCCACGCCAGGTTGGCCAGATGGCACATGCGCGTGCTTTTTTGTCCTTCCTCAATTTCCGATCGCAAAGGTTCGCCCTGTCGGATGGCGTTGCAGAAATTGTGGAAATGCAGGGTGTCGAACCCAAACAAGTCGCGCCGTTGCCCTTTGATTTCGCGCACCACCTGATTTTTCAAATCGTAACAGATCGCGTTGTTGCCGGAGATGACCCAGCAACCGTTTTCCCCATAAAACGTGACCCCGAACCCGCTGCCTTCCAAGCCGCGCGGGGCGCAGCTCAATCCCTCCCAGGAAATGCCCACGGTGCCGAAATCGAAGGTGGCAAAGCAGGAATCGGGCGTTTCCCAGTCGTCCTCGTGAAAATAGCGCCGGCCACCGCAGGTGACGCGCGTGGGCAGGTCCACCCGCAGTCCCCAGCGGGCGAGGTCGAGGGCGTGGACGCCGTTGTTCCCCATCTCACCCGTGCCCCAATGCCAGAACCAGTGCCAGTTGTAATGGAGGAGATTGCTGCGATACGGGCGCTCCGGCGCCGGGCCCTGCCAGAGGGAATAATCGAGCCACTCCGGCACCGGCGTGATGGTGCCGCGGCCAATCGGGGCGCGATGGTTGGCATACCAGCCGCGGGCAAAACTCACCCGGCCAATCTCGCCCTGATGCACGGCCGCGATGGCCTCGATGACCCATGGCCAACTCCGGCGTTGGTTGCCCATCTGCACCACGCGCCGGTGCTTCCGGGCGGCGGCCACGATCAATTCGCTCTCGTGCAGATTGTGGCTGCCGGGTTTTTCCACGTAAACATGTTTGCCGGCGGCGCAACCGAGGATGGCGGCGGGCGCGTGCCAGTGGTCGGGTGTGGCAATGGCAATGGCGTCAATATCGCGGTTTTCCAGGAGGCGGCGCAAATCAGTTTCACCCTGGGGCGGGCGCGCCTGTTTTTTGGCGGCGGCGGCCAGGCCTTTTTCCAAGGCGCGCCGGTCCACGTCACAAACGCCGCCGATCTCGGCGTTGGGCAGCGCCAGAAAACCTTCGATGATGTTCATGCCGCGGGCGTTGCAGCCGATGACCGCCACAACCACCTTTTCATTGGGGCTGCCGGCGGCGCGGGGAGTCCATGGCGCGGTCCCCGCAGCCAGGCCCACGGTTAAAATCGAGGTGCGTTTCAAAAATTCACGACGCGGGAGGGGAGTGTTCATAAGCATGATTTCACAGGTGAAGGAAACCGATGTCCCGGAAGAAAAACCAGCGCCGCCGCCAGCGGGACTCCCCGGCGCAACGACGACGGGCCAAGGCGGCCACCCGCCGGGAAATGCCTGCCGCGCGTGCTGGAGTTGGGACATCGCACGGTCGGCAACCTACAATTTTCCACAACCGGTCGCAACGCTGGATGCGCCGGGAATGAACACTTTTTTGGTGCCGGATGCTGTCGTTCTCAGGCGGCGGTGTCCGGCCGGGTGTGAAATGCGGTTGCGCGTTACGGCGCCGGCGCCGTTGCTCGGGCCAGTTCAACGCCCCGGGTGGTCACGTAATACTTCGCGAGCATGTTGGGTTTTTCCCAGGCGGGCAACGTCTCCGGATGCCGGACGTATTCAAGAAAACGACGCGCCAACAACGCAAAATGTTCTTCGTGGCTGATACGCAACGCCGCCGGAATGATGATCCGCAACCGGTTCGCCTCCTCCGCGACCGCCACGCCGGGGCAGTCCGCTTGGAGCGCCGCCACGCGCCGTTGCAATGCCGCGCGCACGGCGGCTTGATCCGCAGCCGTGTTGGGGATGACATACACCTCGCGGCGGTATTGTTCCTCGGCGCCCTGACGCACTTCCACGCGGGCGCGGCGGCCGCGAAACACCAGCCGGTCGGTATCCTGTTTGCCAGGTGGCGCCACGAAATCCCAGATTGGCTCCAACCGGATATGCACGCCGCGCAAGCGGTAATCCACCCGGTTGTTGCAGTAGTATTCCAGCCGGCCCGCCTTGAGCGCGGATTGGAGCGAGGCGGGAAATTCTTTTTCGCCGGTGACCTTTTGAAACTCGGGCAACGTCAGGATCGTCGGCCAGCGTTGGCCGCGCAGCACCTCGATGTCAGTGCGGTAATGGATCGCTTCATCCGGGAACATCACCCACTGAACAATGTCCACCAGATGCGTCCCCACGTCCGTGAGCCCCTCGCCGACTTCGGCGACATCAAAGAACCAGGGCGGCCGTTGATTGGGCACGCCGCCCACTTCTTTGAGCAGGTAATGCAGGCTTTCGAACACCACGGCGGGGTCATCGGGCGTGCCGGTTTGCGGGCCGCCAAAAATGGCGGGGTCGGTCACCAGCGCCCGGGCCAGGATGGTGGTGATTTCAAATCGCTCGGTCATGCCGTCGAACCCAATCACGTGTTGGGCGTCGGCGGTGTCGAGGGCGGCTTCGAGCCGGGGCAGATCGCGCGCCTCGATGATCCACGGTTTGTCCGCCAGCACATGCAGCCCCGCGCGCACGCATTGTTGAATGGCGTCAATTTTGGTGCGGTTGCGACCGGAAAGAATCACTATCTGCCCCGGGCGTTCCCGCAAGAGGCGCTCCCGGAAATCCGGTCCGGTGTAGATGTGCAGCCGCCAGTCGGTGGGGTGCTCGGCGCGCAGATTGAAACGGGCCACGCGCTGCAGATGCGCGGTCAGGTCCGGCCCGAGCGGCGCGTACACATAGGCTTCCGAAGCAATGCCGTGCAACCGTTCGCGTTGAAACAAGGCGGCATGGAAATGCCCGGGGTCGAGCGTCATCAGTTTCAGGTCTGCACCCGCGACCGGGACCGCCAGCAAGGCCAGCCCCACAACGACGACCGCGCGCCGCCACTTTCCAAGAAGGGGCGATTGGGTTTGCGATTTCATAAAATTGATTCCCGTTCTGTTAGACCAGCCGGCGGCGTCCGAGGCAAGTAATTTTGGCGAAGCCGGCTCTCTCCGGCTGCCGGTCGCCGGGGGGGCTCCACAAAATAGATTGGGGACACAAAGAGGACGATTGGCAGGGGCGGTCAAAAATAATTGGTCGTAAGTGATTTCGACCTGCCTCCTCGGGTGGATTTTGTCTCGTTGAAGTGGTGTTGGAACGATGAACGATCGAAAGCCCGGTTCTTCCGGGAAGTTCTCGTCTAGGCTGAGGATTTTGTAACATGAGGCAGGAGTCAAAGTTTGCTGTGGCATGATGCGTTTGGCGGGCGGGAAGGCGCCGATTACGTGGAGTCCCAATCCCGGGACGGGGGCATTCGGTTTGTGCTGGCGGGCAGGGCGTTTCCGCAAGGCGCGGATCGCAGCGGTGGCGCTGGCCCGGCGGCCGGCCGACTGGTTAGCGGGGCGGGCCCCCGGCCCGATGAAGCAAACCGTCAAAAGCGGGCGCTCCCTGCTGCGGCGGCGCCGCGCCAACGCGGCCGCGCCGCCAGGAGGCGCTCAAACACAACGCGCCGTTGTCCCTCGGCTAGATCCTTTCCATAAATTATGTAGCGTATCTGGCGTGTGAAAAGAACCCCTGACAGTCGGTTTGGGTAATCGGGGCGAAGGCGACACGAACGGCCTTGAGCCGTTGGCCGGTGTTCTGCGGCGCCTGGCTTTTCAGGGCCTGTTTCACCTGGCTCCACAGCGGTTCAATCGGGTTGAAGTCGGGCGAATACGGCGGCAGATATTCCCGCCGCGCCGCCGTCGCCGAAGCTGGCGTTTGGCGCGGTGCAAAGTTGTCTAGACAGGCGCCACGCGACACAAGTTCGGCTGGAATTGACGACCCGGAACCTGCCTTGTCCCCCGCTGACTCTTTGACGTGCTTGCCCGAGCGAGCCGCCAACCCGGACACGGCTCTCTAAGCCGGAACGATTCGATTGGAGTTTGGGTGGAACGGGCCACTGGCCCGTTCTGTCGGGCTACCAGCCCGATAGCCGAACACAAAGAGTGCGAACCCAATGGTGTGCGATCTCCGTGTGCTCGGCTGGGCGGCAGGTTGCCGCCCAGGACGGCCAAGTTGGCCGTTCCACCCAGATCAACTGCATCGTTCCGGCTAAGCCCCGTTGCGGGTGAAAATGTTGTCGCGGTTGAACCGCGTAATGCGAGCTTAACGCAGACAATTTTTGGCCGTAAAATCGCAAGAATGGTGGATTGACAGAAACTTGACGGCGTGAGATAAACGGCATTGTCGGATCAGGCAATCAACCCGATCAACCAGTGTGAAAAGCGTTATGCGTTCAATGAAAACGGCATTCGGGACGCTGCTTTCGCTCAGTTTCGTTCTCACCACGGTGGCTCAAGTTGGCACACCCGTTTCGGGGCCGGATGTTTTCGGCAGTTCGCCAGACCCTTACACTGTCGTCAAACGCGCGGCACACTCGCAAGTCTGGCAACGCATCGCAATTGAAACCAACGCGCTGGGCCGGGTGCAGTACCGCACGAATGCCTACACGGAACTGGCCACGGGGTTGAATTACTTCGACGCCGCCACGCAAATCTGGCAGCCCAGTCGCGAGGAGTGGCAGGTGTACCCGGACGGCATCGTAGCGCAAACAGGCCGGACCAAGGTCATTCTGGCCACCAACCTGAATCTGGGTGGCAGCGTGGATGTATTGACTCCAGACGGCGTGCGATTGGTTTCTAATCCGGTGGGGCTGGGGTTTTATGATCCGGTGGACGGTAAACAAGTCCTGCTGGCCGAGGTGAAGGATTGTGTGGCACAACGGGGCGCAGCGGCCAATGAGATCGTATTCCGGGATTGCTTCGAGGGGATGCGCGGCTCCATTCGTTACCTCTACACGCGCGCCGGGTTACGACAACACGTCGTCTTGGAACAACGGTTGGAACTGCCGGCGGGCTTCTCGGACAAGACCCGGTTGGAATGTTACACGGAGTTCGCGCCGGGTACTCCGTTACCACGCGCCAAGCGCACGGTGCTACGGCGGGAAGAAGATGCGTTGGCCCGCACGCTCATGGTGGAGCCGGACTTTACCGACTCGGAACTTGGATTTGGTAAACTCAAGATGCGCGCCGGGGTTGCGTTCAGTCTGGGTGTGGAGCCGCCGCCGCGCACCATTCGCGTCAGCAAACAGTTTGAGAACATCGGCGGCAGACCCGTGCTGGTCGAGGCGGTGGAATTCAAACAGCTTGAACCGTTGTTGGCGGGGCTGGCGGCGGTGGAAACACGCAAAACGGACACGCTGGCCGTCAACGCTACGCGGCGGATCAAACGCGCCACGGAGCAGGCGCGGCTGTCGCATGAGCGGTTTGCGACGGAGCGCGCGGGCGGGGAACTGCAACTGGCCAGCCAGCCGTTGCGGGAGCTGGCGGTGGTGATTGATTATGAGTTGTTGGAGAGCGACTCAGATTTCACCTTTCAAGGCGACACCACCTATTACGTGTCCGGCCCGGTGTATCTGGATGGGACCACGACCATTGAAGGGGGCGCGGTGGTCAAGAGTTCTGTTACGCAAGGGGACGGGATTGTGCTGGGGGATTGGGACGGCGCGGTCGTCTGCCAGACCGGCCCGTATCGCCCGGCGGTGTTCACCTCGAAGCACGACAACTCGGTTGGTCAGATAATCAGTGGCAGTTCGGGCAGTCCCGCCCAGGGTGATTTCGCCACGGCGTTTGCGGTCCAGTTCGAGTGGGCGAACGTGGCCTTGCACGATTTGCGAATTGCCTACGCCACAACCGGACTGCAACTGGAAGGGTATTGGGGGGCGCAAGGCGCTTATCGGATCACGGACGCGCAGATTCTCCATTGTCAAACCGGCCTCGCGCTGGGGATGGAGAATTAACCGGCAAACGCAACGTCGCTCTACTTGGGGAATATGCTCTTTTACGAGTTCGAATCAGCAGCCATCTATGCCTGGGATGAGGATGCGCAAATCGTGGCCGAGCATATCACCGCCTACAATCCGAGTGCGGACGGGGCGCTGTTTGCGGGGGAAACAGGATCGAATTTCGACTTTTATCTCAAAAACAGTCTTTTGTGTGGACTGTCGGGGCTTGGGGCCTCGGTGAATTTGGTCTCGACCCCGCAGTCTGTGTCTTCAAGCGTGTTTCAAACCGTGGGCGCAGGCGCTTGTTATCTGGCGGATAACACCCATCGTGACCAAGGCACGACCTCGATTGATCCAGAACTGGCGGCGGCGTTGAAACAGAAGACCACCCATCCGCCGGAGGTGTTCATGAACCAGACGTGGACAAGCGATGTCACCCTCTATCCGCGTGGCATCCGGGACGATGACTGCACTCCAGATCGAGGTTACCATTACGACCCGATTGACTACGCGGTCGCTGGAATCGGGATTGAAGATGAATTGACTTTAACCGCTGGAACAGTGGTTGCGAGCTTTGGGTCCCAAATTGGCCTGGTGGTGGATGGCGGTTTACTCGTCGCATCTGGAGGTCCGAAGAATCCGGTACGAATGATCCGTTACAATTGTGTGCAAGAGCAATCGGGCGGCAGTTGGGCGGTAATTAATGGGTATGACACGCCCACGACCGTCGGGATCCCCTCCCTGTCGCAAGGGCAAGCGTACTTTGAAGCCACGCACTGGTTCTTGATGGCGGGCAATAGTCACCATTTTGGGGATGCCTTTGGTTCCGGCCAAAGTGTATTCCACCACTGCCAGTTTTCCAGAGGAACAATGCGGATTAAAAACGGTTCCGCCGAGCTGTTCAACTGTCTTTGGGAACGCGCGATGGTGTGGCTTTACGAGGAGTCGGGCCCCTCGTATTTCCCCGTTCATAACAATACGTTTATTGGCGGTTGGTTTGGCGTGCTGGTGGATTCGACGCAGGCCGAGATTCACAACAACCTCTTCGACCGAACGGAGATTTTTGCCCAGCACTTCTATGCCGACATCAACCACAGCCATAACGCCTATGTGAACGGTTACGATCGCATCCTGTCAGCCGCCACAGGCGACGTCACACTTGCGGACACCGCATACGAATCAGGACCGCTCGGCAAGCATTACCTTGCTTCGAGCAGTCCCTTGATTGACGCCGGCAGTCGCAGTGCCGCGGCGGCGGGTCTGTTTCATCACACGGTTGGCAACGCACAGCAAAAGGAGGGCTTCTCCACCGTGGATATCGGCTTTCACTACGTGGCGGTAGATGGCAATGAAAATCCGATTGACACAGACGGCGACGGCCTCCCTGACTACCTTGAAGACAGTAACGGCAATGGGCTAATCGAAGTGGGAGAGACCCCTTGGACAGCAACAGTTTCGGTGCAGTCGTCAACCTACCCTGATGCTTGGGAAAGCGACGAAGATCCGGGTGTGTTCACGGTGATGCGCGCTTCCGATAGCGTTGCCGTTCCGCTGACTGTCAACGTCGTGGTTTCGGGCTCGGCAACCGAAGGAACAGACTATCCGCCAATAGGAGGTCAAGTTACGATTCCCGTTGGTATGGCATCGGTGGAAGTTTATCTCTGGCCGTTTAACGACGGCGTGGCGGAAGGCACGGAAACCGCCGTGATGACCCTGGCAGCCTCGGACACATACATTGTGGGCACTCCGGACAGCGCGACGGTTTCGATTCACGATGGACCAGCGCCGTCATTGGATGATCCAAAGGCCCCCGGAAGTTTCTCATTCAGTTCGGTGGTGTATGCGTCGGAGGGTGATCAAAAGATACCTTTGTATGAAACACCATCATCAGGTTACTCCATTGACCGACGGTTGGATATTTCTCCATTCTATGACTCGGTGAATGACGGTTACTGGATATTTAACTCAACATCTGTTCCAATCAATGGGATGTTGAGCGTGCCCACCGGGGCCGGACCATTTCCATTGGCAATTTTCGTTCATGGAAATCATGCTCACAACGAGTATTCTGACCCCGGGTATGTTTATCTTTGTGAACTGCTCGCGTCTCATGGCATTCTTGCGGCCACGATTGACGCGAATTTCTTGAATGGATCGGTTACGGGGGAAAACGATGCACGCGCAATCCTGCATCTGGAACATGTGCGTCAGTTTGCCATTTGGAATGCAACGCCAAACCATCCCTTGTACGGCAAGGTTGATTTGAACCAGATCATGTTGGTGGGCCATTCTCGCGGCGGTGAAGGCGTCGGACATGCCGGCTATTACAACACGTATTCCGGCAACGACCCGGTGCCATTGGATGGCTCCGAAGGACTTGGACCGTATTCCTTTGACTTAAAGGCGCTAGTCGCCATTGCTCCCACTGACGGGCAATTCCAGCCCTCAGAAGGCCCGACCCGTGTGAAAGACAACTATCTCATCATACACGGCTCGCGCGACGGCGATGTTTCGGATTTTCAGGGTTACAAAACGTACGACCGGGCGCACCCGATTGATCTTGCGAACCCGGCACGCGACGCCAATGGGTTCAAGGCGCTAGGCTGGATTATCGGGGCAAATCATAACTACTTTAATACGGCGTGGGGAAACGATCCTATCTTCCATGACCCTCTTCTGACACGCTCCGAGCAGGAAGACGTTGCCAAAGTTTACATTTCCGCCATGGCGCAGGCGACGTTGTTGGGGCAACGCCAGTATTTGAAATTCCTCAAGAATCATAATGTTGGTGCGAACTGGTTGCCTTCAAGTGGGGCCTATGTATCGCAGTACCAGGCGGCCAACCGGTTGTTCATAAATCACTACGAGGAAGACACGGACCCGGAGACCCTGTCGCCCCCCTTGTCAGGGGCAAACACTTGGAGCGCGGCGGACTTCAGTGAGCTGTCCTTCGACGACTGGTGGTTCTGGTGGTTGTATCAAGAGACTCACGGGGTCCGGTTCAGTTGGTCCGCCTCGAGCCACTATTACCAGGCATCGTTCAGCGGAGCGGGGCTGAACGCTGGCGGCTACGGGCATCTGGTGCTGCGGATCGGCCAGTCTCACGAAACTGGGAATCCCGTGGATGCCGACCAGGATCTCAGGATTATTATCCAAGATACCACTAACGAATCCGCTTCCTTCACAGTGTCGAGTTTGTCTCAATTGCTGTATCCTGATACTTGGTATTATACAAAGATGGTGATGCAAACCGTGCGGATTCCACTGAATGTTGTCAAAGCGATGGGAGTGGATGTAAACCACATCGCTTTCGTGAAACTGGTATTCGATCAGGTCAGCGACGGAATCGTGTATTTCGACGACATCCAGTTGCCCAACTGAGGAGAGTGTTATGAGATCTCAAGCCCTACTTCACCCTGTGACCCCCCCGCGAATGCGAACTTCCCAATGGGCACTCGCCATCCGGTTTCTGACCATCGGGATATGTTTTCTCGCCACCTTGCCACTGGCTGCGGGACAAGTGCCGGACACTTTGCTTCATACATTCCCAAATCCGGCCCCCGGTGCAAGCGATGCCATAGCCATCTCCGGCTCGCACCTCGTCATTGGCGACTCGGCTTCGAGCAACGGCAACGCGTACGTGTACGACCTGACGAGCAGCACCCCGGCGGTACCGGCGGTTTCATTGACCTACCCCAACCCGAATGAACGCGATTACTTCGGGTTTTCGGTGGCCATCGCCGGTCCGCGCGTGGCCGTCGGCTGCCCCGGCAATGGCAATGGGTGGGGGACGGTGTTTTTATATGATTTGGCCAGCCCTGCTCCCGCTGTTCCAGTCATCACCTTCACCAATGTGAACATGGGCTTGCACAACCCGGGGCACAACGGTGCGTTGGGCGTTTCAGTGGCCTTATCGGAACGTTGGCTGGTGGCGGGCGCCTGGGAGGGAAACATCGGCGCGGCGGTGCGCGGCAGCACCCACGTGTTTGATTTGAATGGGCTTACCCCGACGGTGCCGCTGATGATCCTGACCAATCCCGGCCCCGCGCTGGGTTCTGTCGCCTTCGGCTACACGGTGGCCCTGGCCGGATCGCGGGTGGTGGTCGGTGCGCCATATAATACTGCGGGCGCGGGTGGCGCAGGTTCCGCCTATGTCTATGATCTTGCTGGTGACGATCCGACCCGGCCTTCTGTCGTCCTGACCAATCCCACGCCCGCTGCCGACGAGAATTTCGGTCTTTCGGTTGCCATTTCCGGCAACCGGGTTGTGACCGGAGCGCGCGGGGACGACACCTCGGGATTCAATGCGGGGATCGCTTACGTTTACGATCTTGGAAGTGCCACGCCCGATACACCCGCGCTGACGCTCACCAATCCCAATCCGGCGAGCGGCGACCATTTCGGTTCCGCGGTCGCCATCGCCGGGAATCTCGTTGCGGTCGGCGCACCCCGAGCGGGCATCGTTTATGTGTTCGACCTTGCGAGCGCAACCCCCACCCAGTCGGTCGCCACGCTCACAAATCAATTTACCGGTATTGGAGGTGCCCTAGCCATGGAGGGCGCACTGGTGGCCGTTACGCGGGGCGTTCATCTGTTTGGGCCCGCGCCGACGCTAGACTTGGTTCACTCCGCACCCCATCTGGCCACGCTTTCCTGGTCGCCGACAACGTCGTCCGGCTTCGCGCTGCAATACGCGGAGACCATGCCCCCGACCCACTGGATTGATGCCGCGAGCGGCGAGACAAATCCCGTCACCATCGCAGCCACGAACGCGGTGCGATTTTATCGGCTGTTCAAACCGTGAAGGAGTCAAACGTCCATTTCAATGAAATCCAATGGTCCAATTGAGGAGGAAATATGCCAAACACCAACCCACTGAAGAAACTGGTCGTGCTTTCACTGTTCGCGATGCTGGGAGTCCACTCGTCCGCGCCCGCCGCCGACCAGCCGGTGCTGCGGACCAACGTCGCCTCGCCGGTGGAGATCATCCGCATTAGCCCATCGCAAGGGGACCTGGGGCGCATCGAGCGGAAGCGCAAACAGGACGGCATTCAAAGCACGAACGAGACTCAAGTGCATGTGGTCAAGCTTTACGTGAACATGCCCCGGCCCGCCGCGCAAGCGTGCATCCTTTACATTGGTGAGGAGCGAATTTCGGAGTATGGCGGCTTCAGCGAAGGCATCTTCTTCAAGGTGTACGATCCGAAACAATTTGAGACATGGCAAGGCAAGCCGATTCGCATGCGGTATCGAAACGAGATGATAGACCTTGAAGTGACAATGCCTCCCAAGCCGGAAAAAACACCGGCAAAGCTGCCCCCTCTGGCTGACGTCCTCAAGAATGAGGATTCACGTTAACACCATGTCTGCGAATGGTTCACATTGGACTGACAGCGCCGTAGCTACGACCTTCAATTCGCTGTGAACGCCACAGTCGTTCCTGAGCCATCATCGCTCGCCTTGTGTTTGGGCGGCGGGGGGCTGTGGCTGGCGGCGCGTTGCCGGCGGCGCAACGGGTGTGCAATCAAACGCACAGTTCCCCAAGCCTGAAAACGCTGTTAAAACTCAAGGCCGTGAAACCACCCATCCAACGATGCGCTGACGGGAGCGAACCCCTGACTTTCGCGCTGGTGCCGGATACCGGCTCGTAACACGCCCAAGCATTTACTTTGTCTCCCAATGGCCAGTTGGGGGCCATCACCCCGGTGGATGGTTCCAGCGCCTGGGTGACCTACACGCCGGATGAGGACTTTGAGGGCACGGACTTTTTCTACTTCGTCCTGAAAGCGGGGGAATGGGAATCCGGTTGGGCGATGGTTACCATTCATGGGTGCCCGCGCCGGACCTGACGGTGGAATGTCTGCCGCGCAGCCTGCTGCTCCAGTGGACGCTACCGGAGTGGTTGCCGTCCCGGGTGGTCAAGGAATTCAAGATTTACCGCGGCCGCCACCGCCTCCGGCACCGGCGCGCCCACGACACTTCACGCCACGATTGACGAGGGGCAAACCGTCAACAATCCCGCGTGGTGGCGGTTTGTGGACACGGACGTGGCACCGGACACGGTGTATTGCTACCGCGTGACCTTCACGCATGCGGACGCCTGCGCTGCCGAAGTTATTTACGAATCACCCTTTTCCGACTCCAAGCTGAACCTGCGCGGGGGCCGTGCCAACCAACTCGGGTTGCTGCGCTACGAGGCCACCCCAAACCCCGCCGATCATTGACGGTCACTTCCAATCGCCCCCGGACACGAATCGAGATGCGTTCCGATTTGGGAATGGGTAAGCTAAAAACTCATGGTGAATGTGGCATTGCTCCAGTACCGGCGCGAATCTTGGCGCCGGACCGCCCGTGCGGAGGACGCCCGATCTGGGCCTGCGTGCATCGGGCACTGCCTGCCGGGAGGGATGCGCATCAAACGCCGACGGTATCATCGAATCATTCAAAATAGGTTTATGGTGAACGAATCCATTATTTCTCTCTCCCGCTGGTTTTCTCGCGGTTCTCTGGCGCCAAACCGGATCGTGCGACTCTTTTGTTTCGGGCTGGTGGGCGGGCTTCTGTTCGGTGGGGAAAGGGCAGGGGCGGCCGATCTGCGGTTGGGGATTGTGGGGACGGACACCTCGCACGCGGCGGCGTTTACCGGATTGTTGAACGATCCCACGGCCAAAGATCATCTGCCCGGCGCCAAAGTGGTGGCGGCGTTCAAAGGCGGAAGCCCCGACATCCCGATCAGCATCAGCCGGGTGGAAACCAACGCCGCGGGGTTGCGCGACCGGTATGGCGTGACGCTGTGCGACACGATCGAAGAATTATGCGCGCAAGTGGATGGTGTGTTGATCCTCAGCGTGGATGGCCGGAAGCATCTGCCGCAGGCGCGCCTTGTGGCCGCCGCGGGCAAGCCGATGTTCATTGACAAGCCGCTGGGCGGCACCTTGGGGGAGGCGCTCGAAATCATCCGCGTGGCCCAGGCGGCCGGGGTGCCGTTCTTTTCCTCGTCCGCGTTGCGCTTCGCCGAAAGCACCCAGGCCGTGCGCCGGGGCCGGCTCGGGCGGGTGACCCGCGCGGAAACCACCAGCCCGGCGAATCGCGAGCCGACGCATCCCGACCTGTTCTGGTATGGCGTCCATGGCTGTGAATCGCTGTTTACCGTCATGGGCACGGGATGCGAGAGCGTCACACGGCGTTTGACCACCGACGGTAAAATCGAAGTGGTCGGCCAATGGAAAGACGGGCGCACGGGCATCTATCGCGAGGCCAGCGGCTACGGCGGGAAGGCCGTTGGCGAAAAGGGCGAGGCCACAGTGGGCACGTATGACCGTTATGCTCCGTTGGTGGCGGAAATCATCAAATTTTTTCAAACGGGAAAACCGCCGGTGCCGGTGGAGGAAACGATCGAACTGTTTGCCTTCATGGAAGCCGCGGATGAAAGCCAGCGCCAGGGCGGGCAACCGGTCACCTTGACAGAAGTGCTCGCCAAAGCCTGGGCCGCCGGGCCGCCGCCTTGATGGTGGGTTTCAATGCCCGGTGGGTGCGCGGTCTTCCGGAGGTGGGAGCTCAACCCGCGTCCGGGGGCGCGGCGCTTCGCCGCAACTGCCGCCGATAATCGCGCGGCGACATCCGCGTGATTTCGCGGAACCGACGGTTGAAATTTGCCAGGCTGCCGAAGCCGCATTGCAACCCGATGTCCATCACTTTGGCGCGCTCGTTGGCCAGCAACTGGCAGGCGCGGCCCACCCGCAGTTCGTTGACGTATTCCGGCAGGGTCTTTCCGGTGCGGCGTTTGAAGAAACGACTGAAGGCGCCGGCGCTCAAAGAGGCCACCCGGGCTACGGCGGCGCGGTCAATGGACGTCTCCAGGCGCGCATGGATGTAGGCAATCACACGTTGCATGCGTTCCTGGTCATCGGTGGAGAGGCGGGGCACGAACCCCACGCTGGCGACGGGTTTCAATTCCCGCGAACGGGCCAACTGGTCGAGAATGGCCAACAGTTCCACCAGACGGGCCAGCCCGGTCAGATGCGGCAGCCGTTGCAAGCGCGCCGCCGCTTCCATGCGGGTGCGCCCGGTGATTTCCAAGCCGCGGGCCGCGCGGTGAAACAGGCGGCGCACCGGCGCCAACTCCGGCAACTGCATGAACGCGGCCCCGCCCAGGTCTTCCCGGAACCGCACCACGATGGCATGCACCTCCGGCGCCGGCCGGCGACGCGGCCGGTCCTGATGCCAGACGTGGGGCAGATTGCCGCCCACCAGAACCAGATCGCCCGGTTTGAGCGGGGTGATGTTGTCGCCGACCAAGCGGTAGCCGCGGCTTTGCAGGACCAGCGTGATTTGCAATTCCGGATGAAAATGCCAGGTCGCATTGTAACTGGCGCCGCGCACCACTTCGCAGTGGAAGGATTCATCGGCCCGCCGCGGGGTCATTTCATAAACCGGTTTCACACCGCCAGTATAACCGGCGCCGGCGCAAACGGAACTCCCAGGCATTGCCTTTGTTCCGGATGCCCCCGTGCGGGCCCATGCCGCGCTGCCTGGATGGCGCTGGTTCAGTTGGCTGGCTCCGCATTTTTTGGCGTTGCGCGGGAACGCCAAGTTGTCATCCTCGCGCCTGATGCAATTTTTAACCCACATCCGTTCACACAAGAAATCCCGCGGCGGCGCCCGTTTCAGTTGGATCGCGGGGATTTGGCTTCTGAGTCTGGGCATCGTCGCCGCCGCGCTCGGAGCGACGACGACTCTGCGTCCGGCGCCGGCCCACGAGCGCACGGCGTTGGATCGTTACGTGGCGGCGCCGGATACGAATTTTACTTTTCGGTTGGTCCGGACCGCCCGCACGCCGCTGGGGGAGGTGCATTTGTTGGAGATGACGTCCCAGGTGTATTTGACGCCGCGGGAAGTGGACCGTCCGCTCTGGCAGCATTGGATTTACGTCATCATGCCCAAGGAAATCCGCGGGAACACCGCCTTGCTGTTTTTGGGCGGCGGGAACAATCGGAAAGATCCTCCCGGCTCGCCCAATGGCACGTTGACCGAGATCGCCCTGGCCACCCGATCCGTCGTGGCCGAACTGCGCAACGTGCCGAATCAACCGCTGATTTTCCATCAGGACGGCCAGGAACGGCGCGAGGACGATTTGATTGCCTACACTTGGGAGCAGTTTCTGCGCACGGGCGAAGAACACTGGCCGGCCCGGTTGCCGATGACCAAGGCGGCGGTGCGGGCGATGGACGCTGTCACCGCGTTCTGCGGGGGACTGGAAGCCGGCGGCGTGAAGATTGAGAATTATTTTGTGGCCGGCGCCTCGAAACGCGGCTGGACAACGTGGACGACGGCGGCGGTGGATGCGCGCGTCATCGGCCTGGCGCCGATCGTGATTGACGTGCTGAACATGGAGGTGTCCATGGCCCATCATTACGCGGCCTATGGATTCTGGTCGCCGGCGGTGGGGGATTACGTCCGGCACGGCATCATGGACTGGATGGGGACGCCCGAGTTCAAGGCGCTCTTTCAAATCGAAGATCCCTACGCCTACCGGCACCGGTTCACCCAGCCCAAACTGATTGTGAACGCCTCCGGCGACCAGTTTTTCCTGCCGGATTCGTCGCAGTTTTACTTTCACGAATTGCCGGGCCCCAAATACCTGCGTTACGTGCCCAACGCCGATCATTCCCTGAAAGGCAGTGACGCCTGGCAAACGGTGCAGGCTTTTTATGAAGCGGTGCGGCTGAACAAACCGTTGCCGCGCTTTGACTGGACCTTCCCGGGCGACAGCGCCATCCAAGTGCGGGCGACGGACCCGCCGCAAGCCGTGACGCTCTGGCAGGCGACCAATCCGGAGGCGCGCGATTTCCGATTGGCAACCTTCGGGCCGAAGTGGACCTCGCGTCCGTTGTCCCTGGACGGGGATCGGTGCCTCGCCCGCGTAACGATGCCGCCGAAAGGTTGGACGGCTTTCTTTGTGGAATTGACCTACGCCGGGCCGGGCGAGTATCCGCTCAAATTCACCACGGCGGTGCGGGTGGTGCCGGACCGCACGGACCACCAATTCAAGCCTCAGCGACCTCCCGCCGCCAAGCGGTGAGCGCCACGGGCGGGCGCGCGATCTCCGCGCGGGACGGCGGTTAGATTTTTTGCGGGGACGCCGGTTGACGCTCAGGCACGGCGGCCATCGCCGGGAGGTTGACGGTCCATGCCCCCGGTCGTTTCCCAGTTCCCGTCACCGCATTTTTTCGAAACTAAGGCTTGCGCTGGCGTGCATTAAGACTACTGTGAGCGACCATTTTTGGTAGGAGGCGGACCTCAGAGGGTTTCGTGGTGACGTGTAAACCGGGGCACAAGATTCCCCAAGCCAATCCCATGACGCGCCTGAAGTCTGCCATTTGAGCAGATACGTTAACATCCAAACACAAGCAGCAAATGAAACGAACATTGAACTGGAAACCTTTTTTGCACGGGGCCTGCGCCGCCGTGTTATGCCTGAGTGGGAGCGCGGGATACGCCGCCGACGCGGCGGAGCCGCCTCCGGGGTGGGAAACCACCGCGTCCGTGAACGCCACACTGACCCGCGGCAACAGCGAAACCTTCCTCGGCACCGTCAGCTTGGACACGAAACGGTTGTGGCCAAAGGATGAAATTGCCCTGGGCATAAGTGCCGGCTATGGCGAAGCGAAAGTGGATGGCAAGAACGACAAGAACACCGAATTCGTCAAAGGCTTCGGGCAGTATAACCGGCTTTTTTCGGACCGGTTCTACGGCGGTTTGCGGTTGGACGGGGAATACGACGGCATTGCCGGTGTGGATTACCGGGTGCGGATCAGCCCCTTGCTGGGATATTACGTGATCAAGAGTCCCCGGACCAGTCTGGCTCTCGAAGCCGGTCCGTCCGTGGTCTTCGAGAAACTCGTCGGCAAATCCTCCGATGAATACTTCGGCGCGCGTTTTGGCGAGCGGTTTGAACACAAATTAACCGACACCACCAAAATCTGGCAGTCGTTTGAGTACATTCCCGACGTGGGCGATTGGGCGGACAAGTATTTGTTGAACGCCGAGGTGGGCATTGCGTCGGACATCACCAAGAAGATGAGCCTGCGTCTGGTGCTGCAGGACAACTACAACAGCATGCCGTCCGCCGGACGCAAGCATAACGATCTGCGGTTGCTGGCGGGCATCGGCTACAAGTTCTAATCCCGATCCGCCGGTCGCCGGCAATTTATCAGCGACTTGGTCCGCGTCACCCGCGGGGTTGCGGTGGACGAGTCGCGCCGGAGCCACCCGGTTTCCTTGCGAGGGAACCGGGTGGTTTGTTTGGCGAGCAGGAGACCTTCAGCGTGAGCGGAGAAGGCTGTCGGGAGCGTATGCGACGTCGCGCGTCCGTTGGGGAGGATGCGGTGCGCGGCTCAAACGGCGCGGGGTTTTACAGGCTTGATTTAATCTCCGCACCCGCCAAGCATCAGCCATCATGCGTTTGTGGGCCGCTCGTGATGCCAAACTTCTATTGGGACTGCTGGCCGTTATCTTTGGCGGCGGGCTGCTGGCCTGGCTCCTATGGATGCGAATGCCGGGGCGCAGTTTTCGCGGTCCTTTGCCGGCCTTGACCGCGGATCAACGCGCGCTGAGCGAGCAGCTGCGCCAGGATGTGACGCATTTGGCGACCACCATTGGTCCGCGCAATATCACGCATCCCCGCCAATATCGGGCGGCGATGGAATTTATCGAGGCCGAACTGCGCGCGGCGGGTTTGTCGGTGACCCGCCAGGAATACGACGTGGACGGCGATGTGTGCGTCAACCTCGTGGGCGAACAGCCCGGAGGGACGCGCAAGGACGAAATTGTGGTGGTGGGCGCGCACTACGACTCCTGTTTCAGCACGCCGGGGGCGAACGACAACGGCAGCGGCGTGGCAGGGGTGCTGGCGTTGGCGCGCCGCCTGGCCGGGACCCGACTCGCGCGCACCGTGCGGTTCCTGGTGTTCGCCAATGAAGAACCGCCTTACTTCAAAACGGCGCAGATGGGCAGCTTGGTTTACGCCCAAAAATGCCGGGCGCGCGGCGACCGGATCGTGGTCATGCTGTGTTTGGAAACCATCGGCTTTTACAGCGACGCCCCCGGCAGCCAACGCTATCCGTTTCCGGTGGGATTGTTTTATCCGTCCCGCGGCGACTTCATCGCTTTTGTCAGCCGGACCCGCGAACGCGGGTTGGTGCGGCGCTGCGTGCGGGTCTTCCGCCAGCACGCGAATTTTCCCAGTGAAGGCGCGGCGTTGCCGGGTATGTTGCCGGGGATTGATTGGTCCGATCATTGGTCGTTCTGGCAGGCGGGGTATCCGGCGCTGATGGTCACCGATACCGCGCCGTTCCGCTACGCCCACTACCACGCCGACGAGGATACGCCGGACCAATTGGATTACGACCGGCTGGCGCGGGTGATGTGCGGTTTGGAAAAAGTGGTCGCGGACCTCGCGGAACGCTGACGCCCCCTTCAACCGCCGGCCACGATCTTCACAATCTCCAACCGGTCCCCGGTCTGAAGCTGGCGGCGGGCAAACTCGGAAGGCGCCACGGCCTCCCCGTTGTGTTCCACCACCACGCTGCGGGGTAACAATCCTTGCGCCACCAGGAACGCTTCCAAGGTGCAAGGTAACTGCGTGGACACAGGCTGGCCGTTGGCAGTGACGGTATCGGTTTTCACGGTTTTCTGGGAGAACAATATCGCAAAGATTCCCGCCCGACAAGAGTTGCCGGTCAGGCCTCCGCCATCCGAATTGACTCAAATGAAAAGACCCCGGGCGGTGTCTTGGAGCGAGTAAGAGATGGCATCATGGACTCATAATCGAGGACATCGAGCGGATGTCCCTGAAAATGAGTGAAAAGAGCCGAACCGCAGTTATCGCCTCAATGAGGTTGAGATATACGGGACGTGGACGGGCGGGGAAGAGCCGTCTGATCGATGGACTGTGCGCCCTTTGCGGGTACG